>Ga0208613_1000020_pt1 | contig 117441 bp, 81 predicted proteins | sample CryBogmetaGMA6M_FD_184543 | JGI IMG/M metagenome (GOLD analysis project Ga0208613, IMG submission 184543) | Freshwater microbial communities from Crystal Bog, Wisconsin, USA - MA6M (SPAdes) | ecosystem: Environmental > Aquatic > Freshwater > Lake | place: Crystal Bog, Wisconsin, USA | collected... | reverse complement strand
CTAATAAAATATTTTCTGTTAGCACGTGTCAGATTTTAAAAAGTTCAAATATTTCACGAAAATCACCTTGTTCATTACGGCAGAAAACCGTTAATAACGTTAATTTTTTTACCCACTGATTAGTAACTAATGAAGTTCTCCACGGGACATTTAAAATAAATTCAGGTGATCCCAAAACATGGTTTGTTTTATATATTGAAGCCGCACCTTCAGCTGTCGATATTTCGCAAATAACCATTTGTGCATCGGCTTCTGGTAATTGTAATTGTATTTACCCTGTTGCATTCGATCGAAATTTATCTACTCCCTCTGTTTCAACGGATGCAAACGGAAACGCATCTGTTATAGGATTTTATGACGATACTTCAATCTCTTTTGGAAATAATACTCTATATGATCCTAATCCAGGAGTAAAACTATTTTCCGCAAAATTTTCCGCTCTAGGTTACAATCAATGGGCTCATTCTATCAGCGATATAGCTCAACCAAGCTGGGGTATAAATATGGGGCGAATATATCAGACAAATTCTGAAATAACATATTTGCTTATAAACTCAAAGGGAGGTTTGAAATTTGAAGACGGAACGCTAATGGGATCTTCTGCACTTAACTATTATTCAAGTAGCGTAGCTTGCATTTCTCAAACAGGAACAATATGGTGGACAAAGACATTGGATGAATCTAATGGTAATATTGTCTGTTTTGATCAAATTGGAATAGGAAATCAATTAATTATTACAGGACGAGCTGATAATAATACTATTTTCGATACTTACTTTTCCGTTTCTCCGGGTTTGTTTGTACTTTCCTTGGACCAATTTGGCCATGTGCAGTGGATATTGCAAAATCCATCAAATTGGGATCAATATTCTACAAAATTATATGTTACAGTGGCTCAAAATAACTTGTTTGTAAACGCCGATAATCATATTACCAAAGTTGCTCCATATGGAGCCATTTTGTCAGAGTCAGTGATCAATTCCCCCAATGACCCGGTTCAAGTTTATTCTTTCAAATCAGGTATCGGGAATATGTTTTATCTTCTATCATATATAGATATTATAAATAATATATCTTGGTATGCAATTAATGGACTTCAAATGACAATTTCTCCTACTTTACAATTTACACCGACAAAAAGTGTTACAGGCTGTAAAACGAACCCATCCTTTGCTCCAATTGGGAACGGTGTTGTATATTTCAATGAAGGCGTGGCACTTGGCCCGGATTATAATCATAACTACATTAAAAGATATGATATGTTGCCTTCAAGTTCACAAACCCCAATCTGGTCAGATCAATATGCCACATCGGATTATTTCGCAGTAGATGCTTATCAGGGAAAAGACTATGGATACTACTTACGATATATCCTGCAATCGAATTATAGTTCTTCTGAACTTGGGCAATTTGATGTTGCAAATGGAGATTTCGTCTGTAAGACAAGTAAAAATGCAATCTTGCAGGTACAGCCAATTCAAGATGAGGAAATCATACTCTTCCCTAATCCAACTGAAGGAAAATTAAAAGTTAACTATGCAGGAGCATACGAAAATGCAGATGTCAAGGTATTTGATCCAATGGGGAGAATCGTATATACAAACCAACAAAATATTTCAAATGGAACGATAATTGATTTATCTAACCTTCAAAAAGGGGTTTATATTATGCAGTTAATGTTTAATGAAAAGGAAATTATTAAAAAAGTAATAATAAAATAGGAGTCTATACAATAACCAAGAGGTTGTCTAAAAGATCCGAAGCAGCCTCTTTTTTTTTGTCATTTTACGCGCCCCCCTTACGAGACGACTTTAATAAATCGATTCTACAGAAGATGATTTTCCTTTTGAGTCATCCTCTTGATGATGAATAAAAAGTAAAAGGGTTTTTTAAACCGATGGATAGTTTGCTTCTATTGTATGGGACTGAAAAAAAGATCTGGTATGAGCGAATTAAGAATCGTGCTACTTAGTCTTTCACGCACCTTACAGTGAAAGCATTTGACCTGAGGGACGGATAGAATGATACAGAGTAGGTATACACATTCATTCCTCTTGCAATAACGCGGTACGGCCCGTCGGTGGTCGAAGTCCAGTACATCGTGGCGGTAAGGCTGCCCGAAGTGAATGCCCAGGTGTTGTTTTGGTAAAAAATTCCGTCAAGAAGTGCACGGAACCCGAAAGCCGGAACCGGATCCTTGAGAAAATCTCCGGCAAGTCCGTCGCCCGGGGTAAGGGATGCCACCGAATTAATGAGATCGGTCCATTCAGCCTGGGTGGGCACATGCCATTCGGGCGGACAAAGCCCCTGGACCGTGAGACCGGCAGCAGGAACCTGGTATTGCATCAGTTCGTCCCACTGGTAAAGGCCGCCATAAGTTGAGCAGGTTGCATCCGAGGCAAGGCAGTATTTCTCGGGTGTGCAGTTGTCAGTCTGGGGTGATGATGATGAAGCCATTTTTGTCCCGTAATTCAGGTCGGTGAGCATCCAGCAATGGCCGCCCAGGGTGAAAGCCTTATAGAGATAATTATCCCTGGGGTCTGTAAAACTCTGGGGACAACTTCCGGCAGGGCTTCCGTTTATGATATTGATGAACACCGAGGATGAAGTGCTCTTGCAGGTATTTACATCGGTATAGGAATAAGTCACCTGGTGGCTGGTTGCTGAAAGCACCGTGGGATTGAAAATACCTCCTGCAGCAGGCACCCCGTCGATGTAATAAATCCCTCCCGGTGGTACTCCTCCCTTCAGGGTAAAGCTCCTTGATGTTGAGGTAGTTATAAGGTCATTGCAGCTTGTGAGGTTTACGTAAGGCAAAGGATTCACAGTTATCGTTGCGCTTCCGCCCTGGGCCTGTGAACAGGCGGTTGAACTTCCTTCCTGCACGCTCACCAACGAGTATATAAAAGTACCTACTGTGGATGTCGGAGCGGGTAGTGTCACACTGTTCCCGGCTGAAGTGGATATGACCTGGTTGGCGCCCCCGTTGATCTTATAAGTGAAGGTGTACGGAGCTGTTGCCGATGCCCCGGTGAAGGTGATAAGAGGTGAGGCGGAGTTTTTGCAAACAGCCGTCGTTCCGGATATAGTTGCTGTTGGGAGGGGATTTACCGTAATGGTCGCACTACCGCTTTGCGCCTGTGAACATGTTGTGCTGCTTCCGTCCTGGACGCTTACGAGGTTGTAAATATAAGTGCCTGCAGTACCGGTAGGAGCGGATACGGTGACAGAGTTTCCGCTCGTTGTTGTGACCACAAGGTTGGCCCCCCCATTGATATTATAGGTGAAGGTGTAAGGCGCTGTTGAAGAAGCCCCTGTAAAAGTGACCAGGGGAGAGGCCGCATTGCGGCAGACAGCCGTTGTGCCTGAAATGGTTGCAGTAGGAAGAGGACGAACCGTAATGGTTGCACTTCCGACCTGGGCCTGGGCACAGGGAGTTGCGCTTCCGTCCTGCACAAAAAGAAGGTTATAGGTAAATATACCGGTGATATTTGTAGGAGCGGGAACTGTCACGCTGCTTCCTGTAGTAGTAGTTACAAACTGGTTTGCACCCCCGTTGATATTGTATGTGAAAGTATAAGGCGGTGAGGTGGAAGCCCCGGTAAAGGTGATCAGGGGCGCAGTTCCATTCTGGCAAACGGCCGTTGTTCCTGAGATCGTTGCAGTGGGCAGGAGATTTACTGTCACGGTTGCGCTTCCGGTTTGCGACTGTGAGCAGGCCAGTGGGCTTCCTTCCTGCACGCTGACCAGGTTATAGCTGAAGCTGCCCAGGACATTGGTAGGAGCTGCAATGCTTACGCTGCTCCCGCTGGTCGTAGTGATGACCTGGTTGGCTCCCCCGTTTATGTTATAGGTGAAGGTATATGGTGCCGCACCCGATGCCCCTGTAAAGGTGATCAGGGGAGGGTTTGAATTCTGGCAAACTGTTGTTGTACCTGAGACTGTGGCTGTAGGCAGTCCGTAAACAGTAACGGTTGCGCTGCCGCTTTGAGCCTGGGTACAGGCTGTTGTACTACCGTCCTGCACGCTCAGCAGGTTGTAAACGAATGTTCCGGCGACATTGCTCGGGGCGGTAATAGTCACGGAGTTACCGACCGAAGTAGTGACAAACAGGCTGGCCCCGCCGTTGATGTTATAAGTAAACGTATACGGGGCTGATGCTGATGCACCAGTAAAGGTGATCAGGGGAGCAGTTGAATACTGGCAAAGGGTGCTGTTTCCTGCAATGCTGGCTGTAGGCAAAGGATTCACCGTAATCGTTGCGCTTCCTGACTGTGGCTGTGAACAAACTGTCGTGCTCCCATCCTGCACGCTGACCAAAGAATATGTATATGTTCCGACAATACCTGTCGGGGCAGCCACCGTAACGCTGTTCCCTGAAGTGGTTGAAACGACAAGGTCGGCTCCCCCGTTGATCTTATAGGTGAAAGTATACGGAGCAGTTGAAGACGCCCCGGTAAAGGTTATCAGTGGTGCTGTGGCATTCTGGCAAACAGCCGTAGTTCCCGAGATGCTGGCGGTCGGCAAAGGATTTACATTAATGGTAACGCTTCCGCCCTGGGCCTGGGAACAGGCAGTTGAACTGCCGTCCTGCACGCTCAGCAGGTTATAGGTAAAGCTGCCCACGATGTTGGTGGGCGCTGCAACGGTAATGCTGTTTCCGGATGTTGTGGTTATGGTCTGTACTGATCCTCCGTTAATATTATAGGAAAAAGTGTATGGTGCTGTGGAAGATGTCCCGGTAAAGGTAACAAGGGGTGATGTGGAATTCCTGCAAACATCTATGCTACCTGAAATAGTAGCTGTCGGCAGGGGGTTCACAAGAATGGTTGCGCTGCCGCTTTGTTGTTGCGAACAAATGGTGCCGCTCCCGTCCTGAACGCCCAGCAGGTTATAGGTAAAGCTGCCCACCACGTTGGTGGGAGCCGCAACGCTGATACTGTTTCCCAAGGTAGTGGTAATGGTCTGTACTGATCCACCGTTAATATTATACGTAAAAGTATAGGGCGCTGTGGATGATGCGCCTGTAAAGGTGACCAGTGGTGAGGATGCATTTTGGCAAACAGCCGTTGAGCCTGATACGCTTGCTGTTGGCAAAGGATTAACTGTGATAGTAGCTGTCCCGGACTGAGGCTGGGAACATAAGGTAGCACTTCCGTCCTGCACGCTCACCAGGCTGTAAATAAAGGTTCCGACGCTGCCGGTTGGCGCATCCACGGTAACACTGTTCCCCGAAGTAGTCGTAACTAGCTGGTTTGACCCACCGTTGATTGTGTAGGTAAAGGTATAAGGAGCAGTGGATGAAGCACCTGTAAACGTTACCTGGGGAGACGTTGAATTCTGGCATACCGCAGTGGTTCCTGAGATTGTTGCAGTGGGCAGCGGGTTCACGGTGATGGTTGCGCTGCCGCTCTGTGCCTGGGAGCAGGTGGTCGTACTGCCGTCCTGCACACTTAGAAGGTTATAGGTAAAGATTCCTACAACATTGGTTGGCGCAGCTATGGTAACACTGTTGCCTGAAGTTGTAGTGACAATCTGGCTGGCTCCCCCGTTAATATTATAGGTAAAAGTATAAGGTGCTGTAGCCGAGGCTCCCGTAAAAGTAATTAATGGAGCTGTTGAATTCTCGCAAACTGCGGTGCTGCCGTCTATGGTGGCAATCGGCAAAGGATTTACGGTAATGGTTGCACTTCCCGTCTGTGCCTGTGAACAGGCAGTTGAACTCCCATCCTGGACGCTTACCAGGGAATACACGAAGGTGCCGACGACATTTGTCGGTGCAGGAACAGTCACGCTGTTCCCAGAAGTTGTGGTAACTACAAGATTTCCGCCTCCATTGATTTTATAGGTAAATGTGTAAGGAGCTGTTGAAGATGCCCCGGTAAATGTTATCAATGGGTCAGTCCCGTTCTGGCAGACCGATGTTGTACCTCCGATTGTAGCGGTCGGGAGAGGGTTCACTATTACTGTTGCACTGCCGGTTTGAGCCTGGCTGCATGCAACGGAACTGCCTTCCTGGACGCTGGTAAGATTATAAACGAAAGTGCCTGCAACATTGGTTGGAGCCGCAATGGTGACGCTGTTTCCCGAGGTGGTGGTGACAGTCTGGGCTGTTCCCCCGTTGATGTTATAGGTGAAGGTATAAGGCGCTGTGCCGGAAGCCCCGGTGAAGGTTATCAGAGGCGCGTTTGCGTTCTGGCAAACGGTTGCTGTACCTGAAATGGTGGCTGTGGGCAGGGGGCTCACTGTCACAGTGGCCGTGCCGCTTTGCAGGTAGGTACAGGTGTTGGAGCTGCTTTCCTTAACGCTGACAAGTGAGTAGATGAAGGTACCTGAAACATTGGTAGGTGCAGCAACAGTGACACTGTTTCCTGAAGTTGTAGTGACCTGTTGATTGGCTCCCCCGTTGATCTTATAGGTGAAGGTATAGGGTGCTACTGCTTCGGACCCTGTGAATGTTATCAATGGCTGTGTGCCGTTTTTGCATACTGTTGTTGTTCCGCTGATTGTGGCAAGTGGAGGTGGGGCGAGTGTTATATCATGAGTGATAGTATCCGAGCATCCTTCTGTTGAATATGAAATAAGCTTAACTGTATATGTTCCTGCATTTGCAAAAGTATGGGTCGGGTTTTTGGTACCTGTAAAATCACCTGTGCCATCACCGAAATTCCATTTCCAGTTAACGACCTGGTTCTGGTTGATCGTGGTGGTGTCAAAAAAGGAGACCGGTGATCCAACACAAACAGGAGGAGAATAATAATAACCGGCATGGATCTGGGTAAACCCAATGACCTGCTGCACATTGGTTACCTGGCAGCCATTCAGGGCTGTTACGGTCAGGGTAAAAATATTGCCTGAAACAGCTCCCTGGCCTGTAGTAATTGTTACAGTTTGACCATTATATGTTGGTGGATTTGGCGGACAAGTCGAACAGTAGGGCCCTTGCCAGACGTAATCGACGAATCCCGGAGGGCCGGTCATTGTTACGGAACCTGCTCCTTCGCAACCTTCAACCTGTATAGTCATGGCTCCGCAGAAGGATTCTACGTAGGCCCATGCATTGTGTAATGTAAAGGCGCATCCATGAACCATGTACTCTATATCCAGTTGCTGTCCCGCTGTGATCCCGCTCAAGCCTGAAAGGTCTATCCCTATAGTGACCCAAGGCAGGTATTTAAACCAATATGTAGTAGGTTTAATGGAATCCCAGACGGTTTGTCCATTGTAAGGCATAAGGTCATAAAAACCACAGGTGGAATCCACCATGGCGCCCGTTGAATGATTCTTTATCTTGAATGTAAACCTCGGCCTTCTGTTGTCGGTATCATGAGTATTATCAAGCGGACTCATCAGGATTACCTGGGCGCGATAAATAAAAAAACTGTTTGCCGGATCGTATGTGATGGTATAGGTGGCCTGATCGATATAGCCACCGCCACCACCATTGCCATTGGTTGCCCTGGCACCAATAAGTCCTGAATGTGCATCTCCCGGAAAAACTCTTTGCAGGCTTGGGATGACTGGATCAGTCCCCGGGTTTTGTATAGCATAATGCCCGCCGGTGGGTGTGTTGTACCAGGGCATATTGGTATTGTTGCAGGCAGGGTTGAATGCGGGGAGCCCTGAACTTGAGCCGGTACAACGTGTCTGATTTCTGTTAATATCGTTGCACCAATATCCGTAACAGCCCCACCAGTTACTCCAGTTTCCCAGCGAAAAATCACTGTTTGTACAGGCTGAATTATTTGTATAAATAAGGTAGGAAGAATTTCCAACAACCACCCTGTGAGCCAGGTGGTATTTCTCAGGATAATATTGTGCAGTATGGGCTTGCCCCGAAATTGTATAAGGCGTTGCCAGTACTGTAAAAAAAAGGCAAACATCGATCAACACTGAAAGCCTTGAATACAAACTGCTACATATTCTCCCGGTATATTTGCTCATAGGATCATTCTTTAATAAAGCGACTTAATTAATTGATCCTGATTTGATGTAAAGTTATATAAATAAATTCGGATTGAATAAAAACCGGTAGATTTTTTATAAAAAAATAACATGCCTGGTTATATTTATGATTAAATATGTATTAATTTAGCATATTTTAATTAATCGATTAATGAAAATGATTAAAATATTTATAATTGATGACCATTTCCTGATAGCCTCAGGATTTAAAGAGGAATTTTCTGCTGCAAATGATGGTATTGAAATTGTTGGCTCTGCAATAGATGTTTTATCAGCGATGAAAGAAATACAAATTCGAAAAACCGACATTGACATTATTGTTCTTGACCTCTTTATTAAATTCCTGGACCCAATCGCTAATTATAGATTATTAAATAAAAACTTTCCATTAATTCCGATAACAATACTCTCGCACGAGTCATCACCTGAATGGCAAATCAAAATGTATAGAGAAGGAATTAAAGGGTTTTTATTAAAGTCAGATGATAAAAGAACAATGTGCAATGTATTTTACCAGGTTGCGAATGGTAGTGTCGTAATCCCTGGGGACGTAATTAAAATGATGGGTAATGAAGTGGTCGATAAAATCGCCATAACTCTTTCACCAGAGGAGAATGAATTAATTTCTGACCTTGCACAAGGGAAAACTCTTAAGGATATTGCTGGTTTAAGTAACAGAACTCAATCTGCGATTGAAAAAAGGATTAAATTAATAAGGGACAAATTCAGCGTCAGAACGAATTGCGAGTTAATGATAAAGTTGACTCAGATGAAACTAATTTAAAGTCTGAAATTATCTCACCATAATCAATTCTTTAAATTCCGAAAATCGGAAGGTGAAATTCCGATTATCAGACTATCATTTTCCGATATTGGGACATAAAGAATTCCCAATTATTCCAATTTTTAGAATGATTTAAGCAATATTTTTGAAGATTCAGGCATCAAGATTTTGCTCCTATTATCGTTTTCGTCAATTATTGGAACAAATCCCAGAGAAATAAAATGAGATCTGCAATATTGTAAATACCTATTTATCAATTAATCAAAAAGCCATGAAAACTGTTGCGAAAATTACAATTTTGTTGTTCGTATTTTTCTGTGGATGTATCCAAGGAGGATTTTCACAAATTGGAACAACAACCAATAATGATGATCCTCCAACTGCCGATCCACCCATGTCTTGCCCTCATCTTGATAATTGTTTAATTAAAAATTACAATTTTGGGTTCTTTCTAAATCCGAATCATGGAAGTTTTATTTACCACATTATACCAGACAGCGTCTGTGAATGGAATTCTTATTCTACTTTGTCGAACGAAGATTTTAATTTGGAAGTTGCAGGTCCTCTTATAAATATGGATCTTGATATTAATGGTCAGAAATGTCAAATTTTTCAACGGTTACCTGATACTTACGATACTACGATTCTTTATCATTTTTTAATGAAATACGACCTAACGGCATTAACTACAGATGAAGATAATGAGTTACTTGTTTGCCTAACGAATAAAGATCCTTCGAGTAATTTTCCTCCATTTAATGATGCTGATACACTGTTAGATAGTTGGAATGATCATGGGGATAAAGTACAACGACAAGTCGATGTAATTAGAAGCATCGGTAGGTATTATAAATATATTGTTGTGTGGTGCAGATCCCCAGAATATTCTGATGAGCACAGAGCTGAATTTTATTGGTTGCAAATTCGAAGCATCGATTTGTGCGGACTGCCACTTTTTGTAGATCCGGGACCAGATAGAACAACTTGTAGTGGAGACACTACACGGCTTGGAGGCTGTCCAGGGAATAACACTGGTTCTGGTGGTACTCCTCCATATTCTTATTGTTGGAGCCTTAGTCGGACATTTAATAATTGTTTTAGTACAAATGAGTGTCCAAAGGTTCATCCAACCGTAACTACAAAATATTATGTTAAAGTAACTGATGCCAGTTTCATTCCAAAAAGTAAAATTGATTCGGTTTTGGTAACCATCGCTAATATCTGTTTAACTGCAGAAGCAGGAGCAAACGTTTCAATTTGTCCAGGAGATTCTGTGATGTTAGGTGGAAAGCCTACCGAACAAGGTTATTATCCACCTTATACATACAGTTGGACATCAATTCCTCCAGGTTATACTTCAAGTCAATCAAATCCCTATGTTAAACCTACTGCTGAAACTTCATACATATTGAGAGTTGCAGATTCCCACTTCCATAATGCCAGTGATACAATTTCAGTAATTGTGAAACAAAAGTGCAACAAATGGCCACGATTTATTCATTGCAGTAATTCTGAAGATCTACGTTTCGCTTGTGACAGTATTGGTGATTTACTTGCTGCAATCGACGGGTATGATACAATCATCTCCTTCATCAACGATACAACTATTAATAACCCATATTCAGACTCGTTGAGTTATTTTAATTCTTTAGTTTTCTTTAATAAAAATAGTAATAGAGTATGGTATCGTACTTATTGGGCCGGTTCAAGCCCTGTAGACCAATTGAAGGTTGATAATCAGGGAAATTCATATGTGTTATTTGCCTCATTTCGGGGGTACAGTTTTTATAATGGCGGGCCTTCTATGATTCGGCCAGCAAGTGCAATAGTTTATAGAACTTATCTTGCAAAGATAGATATCCGTGGCGTCGTTAATTGGATTCTGGAATTTGCTCCAGGTGATACAACTACAGGTAATATTAATTATATTCCATTAATTCATTCTTTTTCAATTGTTGGTGATTCGATTTATTTAGTTGGTAATTATATTCAATCAACTATATGGACTGGAACAAGTGGCACAGCTGGAACAATCGGAACACTTGACCAAAGATCCCTAGGCAGTGATAATGATTTTCTTTGCACTGTAAAGAGGTCGAATGGTCAAGTAGATAATTTCAAACATTTTAGCAGGCAACCACAAGAAATAGCTTCATCAAGAAATTATTTAACATCACTTCATGACACTGTACTTATTGTTCAAGGAGGTTATTTTTATCTTTTCGATTTAGCCTCTCAATTGTTAACGCCGCCGACAAAAGTATTACCCGATTCTTCAATAGGATGGTTTAATAATCATGATGGTAAAACTATAGCATATCCCTTGGCTTGTGTAAAAGATTCATTAGGTAATTTCATAAAAATGCTATGGGATCCAATCACCTTTTTACCATATTCCGGTTTTGCAACAGCAACCCACTTTTATTGCCTTGCCAATGATGGTACTGTGAAAAAGGTAAATCTAGATAATGGACATATAGTTAGTTCTGATACGGTTCATAAAACAGGTGATATACTCGGAAATAGCTATTTGTCATTTGGATATTCTGTCGGATGTCCTAGCAATATTTTATCAGATACTATTATGTTAGATACATTTAGACTCCCTAACGGAGTTCCTAAAGCAGGAATTGTTAATTCAAATTTACCCGGTAACCAAATAAATAATCTTCACAATAATAGCGCCATCAAAATATACCCTAATCCAGCTTCTAATTCAGTGAATATAGATATTGATGACCAATATCTTGATAAAATTAGCGATATAAGACTAATGAGTTCATACGGACTTACCTTAGGAAAGATTACTGGAAATAATGGCAGAACATATAAGCTAGATATGGCAAATTATCCGGATGGAATCTATTTTATCTTGGTTAAAACAGATATCGGAATTTATAAAGTAAAAATTATAAAGATGAGGTAGTGCAGGTATGAAAAGTTATATGTCATTGTATCACAATGGCATATAACTTTTTTGAAAAGAATATGTTATGAAATCTGCGAAAATTGAAAATCGATCCTTCGCTCATCTGCCGCTCATCCTTCGGTCATCCTATACTCAGGCTGTTTTGGAAGTCAAATTCTTACAAATGAGCGGTTTACATTATTTAACAACTAATCCTTAACGCATCTCACCGAGAAAGCATTGGATTTAATGGATGGATAGAATGAAACGCTGTAGGTGTAGATATTCATCCCCCTGGCAATGGAGCGATAGGGCCCGTCGGTAGTTGCAGTCCAGAACATGGTCGCGGTAAGGTTGCCTGAAATGAAATCCCAGTTGTTATTCTGGTACAAAATCCCGCCGAGCAGGGTACGGAATCCGAAGGTGGGAACAGGATCCTTGAGATAGCTGCCGGCAAGACCGTCACCGGGAGTGGTAGATGTGACTGAATTGATCAGGTCGGTCCATTCGGCCTGGGTGGGTATATGCCATTCGGGCGGGCACATTCCCTGCACAGTAAGCCCGGAAGCGGGAACCTGGTATTGCATAAGCTCATCCCACTGGTAAAGTCCGCCGTACGTAGTACAGTTTGCATCTGATGAAAGACAATATTTTTCGGGTGTGCAATTATCGCTCTGGACCTGCGAAACAGAAGGCAGTTTGGTGCCGTAATTCAGGTTTGTAAGCATCCAGCAGCGGCTTCCTATAGTGAAGGCCTTATACACATAGTTATCCCTGGGATCGGTAAACGATTGAGGACAACTTCCCGAAGCGCTTCCTGAAATAACGTTAATAAAGACTGAGGAGGAAGTGCTCATACAGGTGTTGAAATCGGTAAACGAGTAAGTTACCTGGTGGTTTGAAGCAGATAAAACGGTGGGATTGAATAAACCGCCTGCGGCCGGCACACCGTCAATATAATACTGCCCTCCCGGTGGAAGACCTCCCTTCAATTTAAAGGTCCTGGAGGTCGTTGTTGTTATCAGGTCATTGCAGACGGAAAAATTCACATAGGGTAGAGGGTTAATCGTAACGGAAGCGCTGCCGGCCTGGGCCTGGGAACATCCAAGGGCGCTGCCATCCTGCACGCTGACCAGTGAGTAAGTGAACGTTCCCAGCACATTGGTGGGCGCGGCGACAGTTACGCTGTTTCCACTGCTTGTTGTTATGACCTGGTTGGCTCCCCCGTTGATCTTATAGGTAAAAGTATAAGGTGCAGTTGCCGATGCCCCTGTAAATATGATCAGGGGAGGTGTTGAATTCAGGCAAACCGAGGTAGTCCCGGAAACAGTAGCTGTAGGCAGGGAGGTTACCAGGACGGTGGCGCTTCCTGATTGTGACTGTGAACATGCCTGGGGAGTGCCATCCTTCACGCTCACCAGGTTATATATGAAACTCCCAACAATCCCTGTGGGTGCCGAAACTGTCACACTGCTGTTCCCTCCTGAGGTTGTCACGATTTGATTGGCCCCGCCATTGATGTTATAAGTAAAGGTATAAGGAGGTGAGGTCGTGCTGCCTGTAAAAGTGACAAGGGGTGAAGCAGAATTCTGGCATACGGTTGTTGTACCCGAAATGCTTGCTGTAGGAAGTTGGTTTACCGTAATGGTAGCGCTTCCGTTCTGTGCCTGCTGGCAGGTGGTCGGGCTTCCGTCCTGGACAAATAAAAGGTTATAGGTAAACGGTCCGGCAACATTTGTAGGGGCTGCAACAGTTACCGAGTTCCCGCTGCTTGTAGTTACGAACTGGCTGGCTCCCCCGTTGATATTATATGTAAAAGTATACGGCGGAGATGTTGATGCACCTGTAAATGTTACCAGGGGCGCTGTTCCGTTCAGGCAAACATTGGTCGTTCCAGATACAGTGGCTGTGGGTAGAAGGTTCACGGTTACCGTAGCGCTTCCGGTTTGAGCCTGTGAACAGGCCAGTCCGTTTCCATCCTGCACACTGACAAGGTTATAGGTAAATGTTCCAAGGGTGCCGGTCGGGGCCAGAATCGTGGCAGTATTCCCGCTGGTGGTAGTAACTACCTGGTTTGCTCCCCCGTTGATGTTATAGGTGAAAGTATATGGCGCTGTGGATGTGGCCCCGGTAAAAGTGACAGGCGGGGGAGGTGAATTCAGGCAAACCGATACTGTTCCCGAAATCGTGGCTGTGGGCAGGGGGGCAACAATTATCGTTGCGCTTCCCGACTGGGGCTGTGAACATGCTGTGATGCTTCCGTCCTGCACACTCAGCAGGTTATAGGTAAAGGTACCTGCTGCGGATGTCGGAGCGGGTAATGTCACCGAATTCCCGCTTGTCGTTGTGATGACAAGGTTTGCACCTCCGTTGATGTTATACGTGAAGGTATAAGGAGCAGTGGAGGATGCACCTGTAAAAGTGATCAGGGGTGCGGTTGAATTCTGGCAAACGCTGTTCGTGCCCGAAATCGTGGCTGTGGGCAAGGGGTTTACCGTGATGGTAGCGCTTCCCGACTGGGCCTGTGAGCAGGTATACAGGCTGCCATCCTGGACAGAGATCAGGTTGTATGTGAAATTTCCTACAGCACTTGTGGGAGCAGGCAGTGTTACACTGCTTCCTGATGTGGTTGTGATTAACTGGCTGGCCCCTCCGTTGATATTGTAAGTAAAAGTGTAAGGAGGTGAGGTTGAGGCACCGGTAAACGTAACCAGGGGAGGTGTCCCGTTAAAACATACTGAAGTTGTTCCTGAAATTGTCGCGGTGGGCAGTAAATTCACCGTCACGGTGGCGGTGCCTGCCTGTGCCTGAACACAAGTGGTTGAACTTCCATCCTGCACGCTCACCAGGTTGTAATTAAAACTGCCGAGTGCATTAGTGGGCGCTGATATGGTTATACTGTTTCCCGAAACCGTTGTGATCTGCTGGTTGGCTCCCCCGTTGATATTATATGTGAAAGTATAAGGCGCTGAAGCCGACGCCCCGGTGAAAGTGATCAGGGGTGGGAATGAATTGAGGCATACCGAAGTCGTCCCGGAAATGGTTGCTGTGGGCAGGGGATGAACAACAACTGTTGCGGTTCCTGATTGTGCCTGTATGCAAGCCGTGGTACTGCCGTCCTGCACACTGAGCAGGTTATAGGTGAATGTCCCGGGAACATTGGTCGGGGCGGTGACATTTACACTGTTGCCGCTGCTTGTTGTGACAAACAGTGAAGGTCCGCCGTTAATGTTGTAGGTAAATGTATACGGCGCTGAAGCTGAAGCCCCGGTAAAAGTGATAAGGGGGGCTGTTGAACTTTCGCAAACCGTTGTTGCACCTGAAATTGCAGCTGTGGGCAAGGGGTTTACTATGACAGTAGCGCTTCCTGACTGGGCCTGCGAACATGTTGTTGAACTCCCGTCCTGAACGCTTACCAGGTTATAATTAAAAGTACCTGCTGTGGATGTCGGAGCGGGTAGTGTTACGCTGTTCCCCGCTGTGGTGGAGATAACCTGGTTGGCTCCCCCGTTGATATTATAAGTGAAGGTATAAGGCGCTGAGGCAGATGCCCCGGTGAAAGTGATCAGGGGTGAGGCTGCATTCCGGCAAACTGCCGTTGTTCCTGAGATTGTCGCTGTAGGCAAAGGATTCACAATTATAGTTGCGCTTCCTGCCTGGGCCTGGGAACATGCAGTGGTACTTCCGTCCTGCACACTCACCAGGGTATAAATAAATGTTCCGACGACATTGGTCGGTGCAGCGATGGTCACTGAGTTTCCGCTGCTGGTGGTGACAACCTGGTTAGCCCCCCCATTGACCTTGTAAGTAAAAGTATAGGGCGCAGTTGCTGAAGCTCCGGTAAAAGTGACGAGGGGCGAGTTTGCATTCTGACAAACCGTTGTAGTCCCTGAAATACTTGCAGTAGGCAAGGGGTTTACAGTAATGGTAGCCGTGCCGGTCTGGGCCTGGGCGCAGGGATACAGGCTGCCGTCCTGGATAAAGAGAAGGTTATAGTTAAATGTGCCGACAGTCCCGGTGGGCGCAGGAATACTGACACTGCTCCCTGAAGTGGTCGTTATGAACTGGCTGGAACCACCGTTGATATTGTATGTGAAGGTATACGGAGGGGAGGTGGATGCCCCTGTGAAAGTGACAAGGGGAGGCGCACTGTTATTGCAGACCTGGGTGGTCCCGGTTACGGTGGCGGTAGGCAGCAGGTTTACTGTAACCGTGGCGCTTCCTGACTGAGCCTGGAAACACGCTGTCGAACTTCCGTCCTGGACGCTCACAAGGTTATACGTAAAAGTTCCAAGGGTATTCGTAGGGGCGGCGATGGTTACGCTGTTGCCCGAAGTGGTGGTGATCTGCTGATTGGCTCCTCCGTTGATATTATATGTAAAAGTGTAAGGAGCTGTTGCCAATGCCCCTGTGAAAGTTATCAGGGGAGGGGTTGAGTTGAGGCATACAGAAGTGGTTCCCGTGATGGCAGCAGTTGGAAGGGGATTAACGATTACCGTGGCGATCCCGGCCTGGGCCTGGATGCAGGCCGTTGTACTTCCATCCTGCACGCTCAGAAGGTTATAATTAAATGTTCCCGGCACATTGGTGGGAGCGGCTAAAGTTACACTGTTACCGCTGGTGGTTGAAATGAACTGGCTTGCACCTCCATTGATGTTATAAGTGAAAGTGTAGGGGGCTGTAGCTGAAGCCCCGGTAAATGTGATTACGGGAGCTGTTGAATTCTGGCAAACAGTTGTTGTCCCGGAAATTGATGCTGTTGGCAGGGGATTTACTATAACTGTCGCACTTCCGCCCTGGGCCTGGGAACAAGTTGTTGAACTCCCGTCCTGCACGCTCAGCAGGTTATAAGTAAAGCTACCCACAATGTTTGTCGGCGCGGCAATTGTCACACTGTTACCGCTGACTGTCGTAATGATCTGGCTTGCTCCTCCATTGATGTTGTATGTGAAGGTATATGGGGCTGATGCAGATGCACCTGTAAATGTGATCAATGGGGCAGTTGAATTCTTGCAGACCGTAGTGGTACCCGAGATTGATGCGGTGGGCAGGGGATTCACCGTGATGGTCGCACTTCCCGATTGCAACTGTGAACATGCTGTTCCGCTTCCTTCCTGCACGCTGACAAGGGAATAGGTGAACGTACCGACAGCATTTGTCGGAGCTGCAATGGTTACACTGTTGCCGGAAGTCGTTGTAATCGTCTGATCAGTGCCGCCGTTTAACTTATACGTAAAGGTGTAAGGTGCGGTGGCCGAGGCCCCGGTAAAGGTAATCAGGGGTGAGGCGGCATTCTGGCAGACGGATGTAGTCCCTGAAATATTGGCTGTAGGCAATGGGTTTACAGTAACGGTTGCACTTCCAGCCTGGGGCTGGGAACAGCTTGTTGAACTTCCGTCCTGGACACTTACAAGAGAATAAACGAAGGTGCCGACGAGGTTGGTAGGAGCTGAAATACTTACACTGTTGCCTGAAGTGGTAGAAACGAAAAGGTTTGCCCCTCCGTTGATCTTATAAGTGAAGGTATACGGTGCGCTGGCAGATGCCCCTGTAAATGTAATCAATGGGGAAGCCGAATTCTGGCAGACTGCCGTGGTTCCAAGGATGCTTGCAGTTGGCAGGGGATTCACAGTGACAGTTGCGCTTCCTGACTGGGGTTGTGAACAAGCGGTTGAACTTGCGTCCTGCACTCCCAGCAGGTTATAGGTAAAGCTGCCCACCACGTTTGTTGGCGCGGCAATGGTTATACTGTTTCCCGAGGTCGTAGTAACGGTCTGTGCTGATCCACCGTTGATATCATACGTAAAGGTATAGGGGGCGGTGGCAGCGGCACCTGTAAAAGTAATCAAAGGCGCTGTCGCATTCTGGCATACAGCAATTGTCCCGGCAATTGTCGCTGTTGGCAGCGGGTTGACTATAACTGTGGCAGTTCCTGATTGCGACTGGGAACATACTGTTGAGCTCCCGTCCTGCACGCTTACGAGCGAATAAACGAATGTGCCCACGACATTGGTCGGCGCGGCTATGCTAATGCTGTTCCCTGAAGTGGTTGTGATTATCTGGTTTGCTCCACCATTGATCTTATAGGTGAAAGTATAGGGTGCCATAGATGAAGCCCCGGTAAAGGTGACCATGGGAGCAGCTGAATTCTGGCAAACGGAGGTGTTGCCTGAAATGGTAGCCGTCGGTAAGGGGTTCACATTAATTGTCGCGCTCCCTGCCTGGGCCTGGGAACAGGCTGTGGAACTCCCGTCATGTACATTAAGCAGGTTATATACAAAGGTTCCTGCTGTGGATGTGGGAGCGGTTACCGTTACACTATTCCCGCTGCTTGTTGTTACAAACAGGCTGGCGCCACCATTGATATTATAAGTGAAGGTGTAAGGCGTGGAAGCACCTGCCCCGGTAAAGGTGATGAGGGGTGCAGTTGCATTCTGGCATACGTCGGTTGTGCCGTTGATAGTTGCTGTAGGCAAGGGGTTCACGGTGATGGTTGCAATGCCTGCCTGGGCCTGGGAACATAAAGTTGAACTTCCGTCGGTAACACTTGTGAGGTTGTAGTTGAATGTCCCGACAATATTGGTGGGTGCAGCAATTGTAATACTGTTCCCCGAAGTGGTAGTGACAACCTGATCTGATCCGCCGTTGATGTTATAAGTAAAAGTATATGGCGCTGTTGAAGAAGCGCCGGTAAATGTGACCAATGGGTCTGTCGCATTCTGGCAAACGGCGATAGTCCCGGCGATGGCAGCGGTAGGCAGGGGATTTACTGTAACCGTGGCGCTGCCTGTCTGGCCTTGTGAACAAGCCGTGGAACTTCCATCCTGAACGCTGATAAGGTTGTAGGTAAATGTTCCTGCAGTTCCTGTCAGGACCGCAACAGTTATACTGTTCCCGCTTGTTGTTGTTACTGTCTTGTTTGCTCCTCCGTTAATATTATAGGTAAATGTATAGGGTTGAGTGGATGAAGCCCCGGTGAAAGTAATGAAAGGAGAAGCCGCGTTCTGACAAACATCTGTTGTCCCCGAGATAGTTGCTGTCGGTAATGGGTTTATTATAACCGTAACACTGCCGGTTTGAGGATTGGTACATGAAACAGCACCACCATCCATCACACTGATAAGGGTATACGTAAACGTTCCGGCAACAAGCGTAGAAACAGGAATGCTTACGCTGTTCCCTGAAGATGTTGTAGCGGTTTGATCTGATCCTCCGTTTATATTGTAAGTGAAAGTGTAAGGTGCTGTACCCGAAGCTCCCGTAAATGTGATCAGGGGAGCAGCCGCATGCTGGCAAATTGTTGTGTTTCCCGAGATAGTAGCTGTTGGCGCAGGGTTAACGGTAACGGTAGCGGTTCCACTGGCAGCCTGAGTACAAGCCTGCACACTGCCTTCAGTTACATTTACAAGGCTATAGATATAGGTGCCAACAGTATTTGTGGGTGCTGCAACTGTTACGCTGTTTCCCGAGGTTGTTGTAATATATTGTACTGCCCCGCCATTAATCCGGTAGGCAAAAATATATGGGGCAGAAGCTGAAGCTCCGGTAAAGGTGATCAGGGGAGGAGTTGTACTCTTGCAAACGGTGACTGTTCCCGTGATCGAGGCGGTAGGCATCGGGCTAACCGAGATTGAATGAGTGATTGAATCTCTGCAGCCTTCAGTGGAATACGAAACCAGTTTTACATTATAAGGACCTAATCCTGTAAACGTATGAGGGGGATTCTGTATGCCGTTAACGACAGGCGTGCCATCCCCGAAGTTCCACCTCCAGTTAACTACTGAATTCTGATTCACAAAGCTTGCATCAGTAAATTGTGTAGGCTGGTTCTGACAGACTGAACCATGGGTGAAATCAGTCGTGATCACGGTATATGTCAGGGTGTTATTCAATATAACTGAACATCCGTTAACACCGGTCAGCAAAACACTGTAGGTTGAATTGGTCACAGGATGCTGCACTGTGATTGACTGTGTTGTATCGCCGGTACTCCAGAGATAATGTGCGAAACCCGGGGGGGCAGTAAGTGTGGCTACTGTATCTCCCTGGCAAAGTGCAGTTTGTATAATCAGTGCACTGCAATAGGCCGATACAAAGGCATATCCCCTGTGGGAACCATTGGAAATACAACAACCCTTTGCAATAAATGCCAGGGTTATATGCCTTCCGACATAAGGGGTAAGATCCATTGCCACGGTAGTCCATGGTTTGGCATACCTTTGCCTGTTCCCGGGATTGATGCAATATACCCAGCCCGGGGGCGGTGTATTTGCGGTTGTCGGTGCTGCAATGTAATAATATCCGCAAACAGGATCAAGCGTGTTACCAACGCTGTCACGAATAACAACCTGGAAATTCGGTTGCTGGGCAACAGAATGGCTTGGTGATTCGAGAACAACCGCATAACGGTATACAAAAAGGTAATTAGTACTGTTTACATAAACTTCATAGTGAACTTCAGCGCCATGACGACCTGTTGCAGTATCACCTATGCGAGCCGAGAAACTTTCGCCTGTAAACACAGTTCTCACTGTATCGCAACCCCAGTAATCATGGTAACCAGGGGCAGCCATCATTTTATGTAAGGGTTCTGTATAATTCCCACCTGTAGGGCTGGTGAGAAATCCGATGTTCGTGCAGGAAGGAAGTGGCGGATTTGTCCCATAACCATAACAACCTGTCCAGTTGGACCAGTCTCCCTGGGTGAAGTTTGAATTTGCGCAGGAAGTGTTCAGGGTTCCGGTAAAAGGATCATATATCGGCATAACACCTCCTGATGACCTGTCTGTTTGGGGAGGGCTATTACTTGGGATCAACTGCGGACCAAGGTTATACTTCGCTTCCTTCTGCTGAGCTGCAAGCATTATAGGGAACCCAATCCCTGAGATAAAAAAAATACCCATACAGAAGGTGAGTGTGGTCCGGGTGAGCCTGTTTGAAAATCGCCTGCCATCATGGATCGCCCGTGTAAAGCAGGTATGTATAAGTTCCTTGAATTGTTTCATGCGTCACACCATCAGGTTACCGGAGTCGTGCTTGTTAATTTAAAATTCCCGAGATAGGCTTTATTTTATTGCGTAAAAGTAAACAAAAAATTATATATATCTTTAACTTCCTGTCTCTTGCGGTAGTTCAGGTTATTAAAAAAACATAACATTTTCCAAATGTTTTATACTCCCTGGCGAATTCAGTCTGCTCTGTATCAGTCTTTCACACACCTTACCGTGAAGGCATTGGCCTTGAGAGACGGGTATAACGACACTGAGTAGGTGTATACATTCATTCCCCTGGCTATAGCCCGGTACGGCCCGTTGGTTGTAGAGGTCCAGAACATAACAGCAGTAAGGTTGCCGGAAGTGAATGCCCAGGTGTTGTTCATGTAAAATATCCCGTCAAGCAGGGTCCGGAAGCCGAAGGTGGGTACGGGATCCTTGAGATAACTGCCTGCCAATCCGTCACCGGGTGTCATGGATGCAACCGAATTGATGAGATCGGTCCATTCGGCCTGGGTGGGCACATGCCATTCGGGCGGACAAAGTCCTTGTACGGTAAGTCCGGCAGCCGGAACCTGGTATTGCATGAGCTCATCCCACTGGTAAAGACCGCCATAGGTAGAACAGGTGGGATCCGTTGCAAGGCAGTATTTCTCGGGTGTGCAGTTATCTGTCTGAGGAGTCGAAGACGAAGCCATCTTGGTCCCGTAATTCAGATCGGACAGCATCCAGCAATGGCTTCCGATAGTGAAGGCTTTGTAAAGAGTATTATCCCTGGGGTCGGTAAAGCTTTGCGGACAACTTCCGGCAGGGCTCCCATTTATGATATTGATAAATACCGAACTTGAAGTGCTCTTGCAGGTATTGAAATCGGAATAGGAATAGGTGACCTGGTGGCTTGTTGAAGAAAGCACCGAGGGATTGAAAATACCTCCTGCCGCAGGAACCCCGTCGATGTAATAAGTTCCTCCCGGGGGCGATCCGCCTTTGAGAGTAAAGCTCCTGGAGGTTGATGTTGTAGTAAGGTCATTACAACCCGTGAGGTTTACATAGGGCAGGGGATTCACTATCACTGTGGCGCTTCCGCCCTGGGCCTGAGAACAGGCGGTTGAGCTGCCTTCCTGCACACTCACTAATGAATATATAAAAGTACCTACTGCGGATGTCGGAGCGGGTAGTGTGACGCTGTTCCCTGCACTGGTGGATATGACCTGGTTCGCACCTCCATTGATTTTATATGTGAAGGTGTAAGGAGCTGTTGCAGATGCCCCGGTAAAGGTGATAAGAGGTACAGCGGAGTTGTTGCAAACAGCTGTCGTTCCTGATATGGTGGCGGTGGGTAAGGGATTGACAGTGATGGTTGCGCTCCCCGATTGTGAATTTAAGCAGGCGGTTGTGCTTCCATCCTGCACGCTCAACAGGGTGTAAATAAAAGTGCCGGCAGTACCTGTCGGGGCGACCACGGTTACGCTGTTACCTGATGTGGTAGAAACCACTTGGTTGGCTCCCCCGTTAATATTATAAGTGAAGGTGTAAGGAGCTGTTGATGATGCCCCGGTAAAGGTTATAAGCGGAGAGGCTGAGTTGCGGCAAACTGCAGTTGTGCCTGAAATGGTTGCAGTAGGCAAAGGACGTACTGTAATGGTTGCAATTCCGCCCTGGGCCTGGGCGCAAGGGGTTGCGCTTCCATCCTGCACAAAGAGCAGGTTATAGGTAAACATACCGGTAGTATTGGTAGGAGCGGGCACTGTAACGCTGCTTCCCGAAGAGGTAGTTACAAACTGGTTTGCACCCCCGTTGATATTATATGTGAAGGTATATGGCGGTGCTGTGGAAGCTCCTGTAAATGTTATTAAAGGAGTAGCCGCATTCTGGCAAACAGCCGTTGTTCCTGCGATCGTTGCGGTTGGTAAAAGGTTCACGGTAACTGTTGCACTTCCGCTCTGAGCCTGTGAACAGGAGAGCCCACTGCCATCATGCACGCTCACGAGGTTATAGCTAAATGTCCCCAATACATTGGTCGGAGCTGCAATGCTTACACTGTTTCCTGCGACAGTGGTGATGAACTGGCTGGCTCCCCCGTTGATATTATAAGTGAAGGTATAAGGCGCAGTTGCTGCTGCACCGGTAAAGGTGATCAGGGGAGACGATGAGTTTTGGCAAACCGATGCTGTTCCCGAGACAGTTGCGGTTGGCAATGGGTTGACAGTAATAGTCGAAATGCCTGCCTGGGCTTGCGAACAGGCTGTTGCGCTGCCATCCTGCACACTTACGAGGTTGTAGGCAAAAGTCCCGGGTACATTGGTGGGGGCTGTAACTGTAATACTGTTACCGATGGTTGTACTCACGGTCTGGTTTAACCCTCCGTTGATGTTATAGGTAAAGGTATACGGCGCTGTTGAGGATGCACCGGTAAAAGTGACAAGGGGAGCCGTTGCATTCTGGCAAACGGTGGTGGTTCCGGCAATGCTTGCTGTTGGCAATGGATTCACTATAATTGTCGCATTGCCTGCCTGGGCCTGTGAACAAAGCGTTGCGCTTCCGTCCTGTACGCTAACCAAAGAATAGGTATATGTTCCCACAGCGCCTGTTGGTGCGGCTACTGTCACGCTGTTCCCTGCAGTGGTTGAAACGACAAGGTCGGCTCCTCCGTTGATCTTGTAAGTGAAAGTATACGGAGCTGTTGAGGATGCGCCGGTAAAGGTGATCAGCGGGGAGGTTGCATTCTGGCAAACTGCCGTGGTTCCAGAGATGCTGGCTGTAGGGAGGGGATTTACATTAATGGTCACGCTTCCGCCCTGGGCCTGGGAACAGGCTGTGCTGCTTCCATCCTGAACACTCAGCAGGTTATAGGTAAAGCTGCCCACAACGTTAGTTGGCGCGGCAACGGTGATGCTGTTTCCCGAGGTCGTGGTAACGGTCAGTACTGATCCGCCGTTTATATTATAAGAAAAAGTATAGGGCGCTGTGGAAGATGCACCGGTAAAGGTAACAAGTGGTGAAGTGGCATTCTTGCAAACCGAGGTTGTCCCGGCCACCGTCGCTGTAGGTAAAGGATTGATGGTTATTGTGGCACTTCCGCTTTGTGCCTGGGAGCAAACTGTAGCGCTCCCGTCCTGCACGCTCAGCAGGTTATAGGTAAAGCTGCCCACCACGACTGTGGGCGCGGCAACGGTAATGCTGTTTCCTATGGTCGTGGTAACGGTCAGTACTGATCCGCCATTTATATTATAAGAAAAAGTATAGGGCGCTGTGGATGATGCGCCTGTAAACGTGACCAGGGGAGCTGTGGCATTCTGGCAAACTGCAGTTGAGCCGTTGATGGCAGCAGTCGGCAGGGGATTCACAGTGACGGCAGCTGTCCCGGATTGTGGCTGGGAACATACCGTTGAACTTCCGTCCTGGACGCTGAGCAGGTTATAAGTATAAGTACCTACGGTGGATGTGGGAGCGGTCACTGTTACACTGTTCCCGCTGGTGGTGGTGACAAACAGGCTTGCACCCCCGTTGATATTATAAGTGAAAGTGTATGGAGCCGTTGCTGATGCCCCTGTAAAGGTGACAAGGGGTGCTGCTGAATTCTGGCAAACCGCTGTTGTTCCTGAAATTGTTGCAGTGGGCAATGGGTTTACTGTGATGGTTGCACTGCCGGTCTGTACCTGGGAACAGTTAGTACTGCTGCCGTCCTGAACGCTTAAAAGGTTATAGGTGAAGGCGCCGACCACATTGGTGGGTGCAGCTATGGTAACACTGTTGCCTGAAATTGTAGTGACAAGCTGGCTGGTACCCCCGTTGATATTATACGTGAAAGTATAGGGTGCTGTAGCTGCCGCTCCTGTAAAAGTAACTAATGGCGGGCTTGCATTCTGGCAAACAGAGATGGTGCCGTCAACTGTAGCGGTGGGTAATGGATTGATAGTTACTGTTGCACTACCTGTTTGTGCCTGGGAACATGCGGTGGAACTTCCATCCTGAACACTCACCAGCGAATATACAAATGTGCCGACGGTATTGGTCGGTGCAGGAACCGACACGGTGTTCCCTGAAGTTGTTGTAACGACAAGATTTGCACCGCCGTTGATCTTATAGGTAAACGTATAGGGTGCAGTGGACACATCCCCTGTAAATGTAATCAATGGGGATGCAGCGTTCTGGCAAACGGATACTGTGCCATCAATAGTGGCTAACGGTAAGGGGTTGACAGTCACCGTAGCAGTCCCTGTCAGAGGCATGATACAGGCTGTTGCACTTGCGTCCTGTATGCTTACCAGGCTATAGATATAGGTTCCCGGTATGGCCGTACTTACAGGAAGGGTTATACTGTTACCCGAAACAGTTGTAATGGTTTGATCGGAACCCCCGTTAAGAGTATAGGTAAAGGTGAAAGGTGAGGTCCCCGCAGTCCCGGTAAATGTAATCACCGGAGATGCTGCGTCCTGGCATAATGCCGTATTTCCCGAAATGGCTCCTGATGGCGAAGGGTTTACAGTGATTGTTTGGGTTCCCGTGGCCGTCTGTGAACACCCTTGCGGGCTTCCTTCTTTTACATTGACAAGGGTATAGATAAATGTACCGACCGTATTGGTCGGAGCGGCTACTGTGACGCTGTTACCCGAAGTGGTTGCAACATATAACATCGGACCTCCGTTGATGGTATATCCAAAGGTATATGGAGCTGTGGCCAATGCTCCGGTAAAAGTTATCAAGGGGGATGTCGTATTCTGGCAAACGGATGTCCCGCCCGTTATGGCAGCGGTTGGCATCGGGCTCACACTGACTGATTGGGTGATTGAATCCTTGCAGCCTTCGGTCGAGTAAGAAACCAGTTTGACAATGAAAGTGCCTGTATTTATAAAGGTATGGGTTGGATTCTTTATTCCCGCCACAATTGGGGTGGCGTCACCGAAATCCCATCTCCAGTCAACGACTTGATTCTGATTGACAGTACTGAGGTCGGTAAATTGAGTGGACTGATTCTGACATGCAGCGGCATGGGTAAAATCGGTAGTGATCACAGTGTAAGTAAGGGTGTTCCAGATCGTATCCGCACAACCGTTATAAGATGTTATTTTAACCCAGTAACTTGCTCCGGTAACAGGATGAGGTACTGTTATCTGGGCGGTTGTATCTCCCGTACTCCAGCGGTAATGACTGAATCCCGGAGGTGCAATCAGGGTTGCGGAGGTGTCTCCCTCACAAAGGGCAGTCTGTATCTGCAGGGAACTGCAGTAAGTGGAGATATAAGCGTAACCGAAATGAGTATCGTAAGTGCATCCACGTGTTTTGAATTTTACATAAACTGTCTGGCCGAGATAAGCTGACAAGTTCATTCCGACGGTGGTCCAGTCTTTCCAGTAAACATTCCCGTTTCCATTGTTTGTACAACGGTGCCATCCGAGAGCCGGGGGGCCACTCCCCTGGGCGGTAATGTAATAATAACCGCAAGTTGAGTCAAGAACTGCACCCAGGTTATCCGTTACCTCGATTTTGAAATCAGGCTGCTGGTTGTTTGGATGTCCGCCTGTTTGCAGGACTACAGCATACCTGTATATAAAAAGGTATGAGCTGGAAGTAACAGTTACCTGGTAGGTCAGCTCGGCTTCTTTTTTAATGCCTCGTGCACCAGGGGGACAAGCATTACCATTATTGCTGGTATACATTGTATCGCCAAGCCGCGCAACGTAAGCTTCACCTGGATAAACCGTTTGCAAGGAATCACAGGTATTGTGGTCAAGCCAGCCCGGGGCTGCAATGATCTTATGCAAAGGATGTGTTCCTGTGGTAAGAAAACCGGGATTGGCGCAGTTGCAGGCAGTACTGAACCAGCCATAACATCCTGTCCAGTTTGAGAAATTTCCTGAAGAAAAGTTCGAATTCGGACAGCTGGTATTCAGGTTGCCTGTAAGCGGATCGTACATCGGGAGGATATCACCGGAGGACTGGTTCGTCTGAGGCTCAAAATTTCCCGGAAGAAGTTGCTGGCCGAGCTTGTACTTTGCCCCATTGTCCTGGGCTGTCAATTTTGCAGGGAGAATGGCAGCAGATGACAATAAGACCCCGAGCAGAAGAGCAGTCATGGTCCTGGTGAATTGGGTTGAATGTTGCCGGCCTGCCTGGTTCACCGAAAAAAAGCAGGTTGGGAGTACTTTCTTGTATCGTCTCATGAGTCAGACCATCAGGTCACCAGGGTCTTTGTAGTTTAAAAAAAAATCCAGAGATGGGTTTTATGTCAATGTGTAAATGTAAACAAAAAAAATATATATCTTTAATTTTCTGTCTCTTGCGGTTGTTATGGTTAGCATAATAACCAGGGAATGTTAAATTTGTCACTCCCTGATCTGTACAAATGCACTTCTACAGATCCTTGACACAGCGAACAGGCAAAGCGTTGCCCCGTGTTGAGAAATATTTTGATACACTGGCATTTATTTCATTCAGGCCATGAGCGAAAATCCTTGTGTTTGTGGCTGGACTTACGGTAGAAGTCCAGAACATGGTGGCGCTGAAATTTGGCGGCACAAAAGCCCAGACAAGATTCTGATAAAGGAAGCCGGCGGTTTTTCCGTGGAATCCGTATAAGGGGTTGAGGTCCAGAAGGCTCCATCCCGCCAGGCCGGGTCCTGAGTAAAAGGTCTCCAGGTCTGACCATTCCGCTTCGGTAGGTACATGCCATTCAGGAGGGCATAATCCCTGCCTGCCTTCTGCCGATAAATTATTGGCAGGCAGGTAGTTCATAAGTTCATCCCACTGGTAGAGCGCTCCTGATTCTGCACACTTTGTAAGGTCATTTCCCTGGCAGTATTTTTCAACACTGCAATTGTCGGTTTGCACTATATTGCTCTGTGTGAAATTGCCGTAATTGAGATTGGATGACATCCAGCAGCGGTAAACTCCCCCGACGAAGATCTCAAAAGTCTGGTATGTTTTCTGATCGCGGATGTCGGTCATGGCACTCTTACAGGTAAAATTGGTAGAGTTGCTGACTTTCAGAGTCTGGGTCTTTGTAATTGCACAGCTGAAGCGGTTAGTATAAGAATAAGAAATGATATGATCCGGAGGACTTGGGGTCAGGGTTGAAGGATCAAGGATGCCTGATGGCAGGGGGGTGCCGTCTATTCCGTAAGTGCCTCCTACAGGAACCCCTCCTTTTAATATCAGGGGTTTAGACCCCCTTGTCGTGGCAGGGTCATTGCAGGACTGCAGGGTGACGTCGGGGTTGGGATTTACTATGATGGTGGCTGTTCCTGTTTGTGCCTGCTGGCAGGCCAGGGGGCTGCCGTCATGGACGCTGAACAGGTTGTAGCTGAATGTACCCAGTACATCGGTTGGTGCGGCAACAGTCACGCTGTTACCGGAAGTCGTGGTGATGACGAGGCTGGATCCGCCGTTGATGTTATAAGTGAAGCTGTATGGAGCATTAGCAGAGGCCCCCGTAAAGGTGATCAATTGGGCAGCGGCATTCTCGCAGACTGCAGTGGTCCCCGAGATGGAAGCCGTGGGCAATGCGGAAACTGTGATGGTGGCATTTCCGCTCTGGTTCTGCGAACAAAGGGTGCCGCTTCCGTCCTGCACACTTACAAGGGAATAGCTGAAGGTTCCTGCAGTGGAAGTAGGAACTGCTATGCTTACACTGCTTCCCGAGGTGGTGGTGACCACCTGGTTAGCCCCACCGTTGATTTTATAAGTGAAGGTATAGGGTGCTGTGGCCGAAGCCCCGGTAAAGGTGACCAGGGGAGAGGATGAGTTCTGGCATACGGCCGTTGTTCCTGAGATAGTTGCTGTTGGCAGGGGATTGACGGTGATTGTCACAGTACCGGCCTGGGCCTGTGAGCAAGTTGTAGCGCCGCCATCCTGCACGCTGACCAGGGTATAGATGAACGTTCCGGGTGTGCCGGTTGGAGCTGCAACGGTAACACTGTTTCCCGAAGTTGTGCTGACAAGCTGGTTTGCCCCTCCGTTGATCTTGTAGGTGAAGGTATAAGGCGCTGTGGCTGAAGCCCCTGTAAAGGTTATCTGCGGAGTGTTTGCATTCTGGCAAACGGCAGTGTTTCCCGCCATGGTAGCTGTTGGAAGAGGATTCACTATAACGGTTGCGCTTCCGGCCTGGGCCTGTGAACAGTGGGTGACGCTGGCGTCCTGCACGCTGACCAGGGTATACACAAAGGTGCCAACGGTTGTGGTTGGAACGGCAATACTCACGCTGTTACCCGAAACAGTGGTAATGGTCTGGGTTGAACCTCCGTTGAGAGTATAAGTAAAGGTATAGGGTGCTGTGGCAGAAGCTCCTGTAAAGGTGACGACGGGTGCGTTTGCATTCTGGCAAACGGCAGTGGTCCCGGCGATGGTGGCTGAAGGCAGGGGATTTACCGTCACCGTGGCGCTTCCGGTCTGTGCCTGTGAACAGAGTGTGAGGCTGGCATCCTGCACGCTGACCAGGTCATATACGTAAGTGCCGGCGGTAATGGTGGGTGCGGCGATGCTGATGCTGTTACCTGAAGCGGTGGTGATGGTCTGGTTGGAACCTCCATTGATGGTGTAAGTGAAAGTATAAGGCGCTGTGGCTGAAGAACCGGTAAAGGTAACAGGGGGTGCAGCAGAGTTCAGGCAAACTGCGGTGGTCCCTGAGATGTTGGCGGCAGGAAGTGGATTTACAGTTACCGTGGCGCTTCCGGCCTGGGCCTGTGAACATAGGGTTGAGCTGCCGTCCTGCACGCTCACCAGTGAATAAACGAATGTGCCTGCTGAATTGGTCGGGGCAGCAAGTGACACGCTGTTGCCTGAGGTGGTGGTGATGATTTGATCGGATCCTCCGTTGATCTTGTAAGTAAAGGTATATGGCGCAGTGGCTGACGCCCCGGTAAAGTTGATAAGCGGCTGGCTTGCATTCTGACAAACTGCAACAGTCCCTGAGATGGTTGCGGTTGGCATGGCGTTAACAATAACAGTGGCGCTCCCTGCCTGGGCCTGGGAACAAAGGGGTGAACTTGCATCCTCAACACTCACAAGGCTGTATACGAAAGTGCCGGGAGTTCCTGTGGGTACATTCAAAGTCACGCTGTTCCCGGAAGTTGTAGCTATGGTAACATTTGATCCACCGTTAATATTATAGGTAAAGGTATACGGTGCTGTTCCTGATGCCCCGGTAAAAATAATCTGGGGTTGAGTTGCATTCTGGCAGACAGCAATAGTACCCGAAATTGTTGCTGTTGGCAGGGGGTGAACAGTTACGTTCACAGAGGTGTTCCCGGTGCAATGATTTGCGTCGGAAACAGTTACGCCATAGGTGCCGCTTGTGTTAACTGTAATGGACTGGGTTGTCGCTCCTGTAGTCCAAAGGTAGGAAGTATATATGCCCTGCACGCTGAGTTGTTGGGGAGTGCCTTCACAGAAATCGGTGACACCGTTAATGACAGGGTTTGTAAAAGGATAATTACTGAGGACGATCGTATCGGATAAAATACAGCTGTGGTCGTTCACTGTCACAGAATATGTTCCGGGGTTGCTGACTGTTATGGACTGAACCCCTGAGGTATAAAGGGTGCCGTTATAATACCAGTCATAGCTTAGCCGGTTGGGCCCTGCGTCAAGCGTTATGCTGACGCCCTGGCATACCTCCTGGTCAGGCCCGAGGTTCAGGCTGGCAAAATCGGTAAAGTAACCATAAGAACAACCTGCCTGCCCTGCATCATATGTTTCGATAACTCCCATGTGGAAAATGTCCTGTGAATTTGCAAGGATATGTGCGCCGACCGGCAATGTGCCAACGGGGAAATCAATACGGGCAAAGACAAAGGCGGGATTGGCCTGAACAACATGGAACATTGCAGCGGTAACCAGGGCGGCGTTTCCGTCAAGTGTAAAGGATCCCTGGGCGCCGGCTTTAGTAAGGATGATCAGCTCAAAGGAATTTCCGGAGGTGCGTGTGAATGCAATCTGGGAAGATCCTGTGCAGTTCATCGGTGGAAGAATGGCTGAACCCGCTTCACAGCCATAACCGGTCAGATGCCATACGTAAACAGGCTTGTCGGTAGAAACGTAGGCGGAGGTGTCGGTCAGGGACATCTTGAAATGATAGGTGTCGCCGGCGTTCTTGTTGACGGCAAAAACACCGTTAACGCTGATGTTGGTGTTATTGGCAGTGGCAGTCACAAACACCCAGTCATTCATTGCACCGTTGGAATAACCACGTACAACTATATATTGGGTCCCGACTATATTCACAGGAACTATCTGGTCCCCTGTAAGGTCATAACAACCCTGGCCCGGGAACCGGTCAGAATCATCCTTGACGGTAATTGCAACTGCTTTATCGGAAGTAACGGTCGAGCCCATGAGATGGTCACGCCCGTTCAGTCCTGTAGCCTGCGCGCTGTATACCTGCCCCTGGTTCAGGGTCACGGTGAAGGTGGATTTCGCAGCATGGCCCACAATGGCAGTCTTAGGCGTTATAGTCACGGTTGTTCCATCTTCAGTGGCTATGATATCAAAGGAGTTGTATGCCTGGGGATTTAGAGCCTGGTTATACAAAGTGTCCTGGGAAGGAATATAAAATGAAGTCCCCAGTGCATCATTGCCCTTTAATGTAAATATTTCAGGGTTTTGTGTACTGGATTCCTCATAATACGCTGTGATGGGAACATTTGAATGAATGTGGATGCCGTAATTCAACACTGTATTGGGAGGTTTCGATTCAATGATCTCCTTCCATGCAGTGAGGTTGACTGATATCGTGTTGTTTGCCGGAACGACAATATTCTGCGTTGGAAAAGCTGCAGTATTGGCAGGCTCCGAAATACTTACATTTGCAATCTGGTTGAATGAGGTTACACGGAGAAAGATAGGGGAGTCGGCATGACCTGATGTAACTTCAGGCCCGGCAAACCAGAAGTCGGTGTTTGTTTGCCCTGATAAAAGTATTGGAAAGAAGATCAGAAAAAAGAGTAAGTATATGTGTTTCAAACCTGATGCTTTGAAAAAGTTTTTGTAAAATTACAAAATAAATCTTTACACCCGAAATGAAAAAACCTAACGAGGGAACAAGGAAAGAACAGGATTTTCTGGGCGAAGTGGATGTTCCGGACAATGCCCTGTATGGGATACATTCCTGCAGGGCCAGGGATAATTTTCCCGACAGCACTGCCTTTCACAAAGAATGGTATGAAGCTATCGGAGTTGTAAAGAAAGCCTGTTACCTGACCAGCCGGGATTATTTCGTAGCTGTTTCAAAGAAATACCCTGAAAAGAATATAAGAACTTTACAGGAAGACCAGCTGAAAGCGCTTATCCTTGCTGCGTCGGAAGTCGCCGCCGGATCCTATTTCGATCACTGGATAGTGCCTGCAGTATCAGGTGGGGCAGGTACAAGCATAAATATGAATGCCAATGAGATCATCGCCAATGCTGCCTTGCTTAAACTTGGAAGAAAACCGGGTGATTACAGTGTTATTGATCCGCTTGAACATGCCAACATATTCCAGTCTACCAACGATGTCATCCCTACATCACTTAAAATATGTCTTCTTAATTTACTTCTGAAACTTGAGTCTTCCATTAATGAAACAAGGACCGAAGTCGAAAAAATCGAGACAGCTCACCGGAATAGCCTGAAAATAGCCTATACTCAGATGCAGGAAGCTGTGCCTTCATCTTTCGGTAAATTATTCAGTACATACAGCGAGGCCTTGTCGCGCGACTGGTGGAGGGTTTCAAAATGTTCCGAAAGGCTGAAACTGGTCAACCTGGGCGGTGGGGCCGTAGGCACAGGCCTGTCGGTGCCACGTTTTTTTATTATGGAGGTTGTTTCAAACCTGCAGAAACTTACGGGATTGCCTGTTGCAAGGAGTGAAAATATGGCCGATGCAACATCCAACCTTGACAGTTTCGTGGAAGTACACGCCACCCTGAAGTCCCATGCGGTGAACCTCGAAAAAATGGCGTCGGACATCAGGCTCATGGCTTCAGACATGAATAAGCCATTTCCTGTCGTAAACATTCCTGCCCGGCAGACCGGCAGTACCATCATGCCTGGAAAGATCAACCCGGTTATCCCCGAGTTTGTCATCAGCAGTTCGCACCTGGTATACTCCAACGACCAGCTGGTGTCGGGGCTTTGCGGACAGGGCTGTCTTGAACTCAATGCATACATCCCGGTAATAGGTCATACGATGATAAGCAGCCTTAAACTCCTGATCGCAGCCAACCAGTCTTTGAAACAAAACCTGCTGAGCTCATTAACCATCAATACTGCCGTGAGTCATGAGCAATTGATGAGGAGCCCCTCGGTAACAACCGCACTATTACCCTTAATAGGATATAACAAAGCGGCGGAACTTGCCAGGCTTATGAAAGCCGATAAACTTTCAGTTTCCGAGGCTAATGAAAAGCTTGGGCTTGTTGATCCTGCGTTGCTTGAAGAGCTTCTTAAACCTGAGAATCTGCTGAAAATGGGGTATACCATTGAGTAAATGGTGAAAAGCGAAAAGCGAAAGGCGAAAAGCGAAATCAAAAAATGAGGACTCGGCAAAAATTAAAAATTTATAGCAAATAAAAACGGATTTTAAATTCAAAATTCAACATTCGTTATTCGTTATTCGATTATTCAAGCTGAAAGATAAAATCCATGAACCGCACACGCGACACCAAGCCACATATCGGGATTTTCGGAAGAAGGAACAACGGTAAAAGCACGCTGATCAATGCTCTTGCCGGCCATGAGGTGGCTATAGTCTCCGATATCCCCGGGACCACAACCGACCCGGTAAAAAAATCCATCGAAATAGCCCGGCTCGGCCCTGTCGTGCTGATAGATACCGCGGGCATAGATGATGCCGGTGAACTGGGTGAAAAACGTATTTCCAAAACAAGGGAGGCTCTTAGTCAGGTTGACCTGGCCCTGTTGATTATCGCCAATAATGCTTTCGATGAAGATGAAAAGAACCTGATCAGGGAATTTAAAAAAGCCGGGCTGCCGTTCGTCATTGTCCATAATAAATCGGATGTTGAGAAGATAGATGACAATCTTTCAAGGGTGCTGCAGGAGAGGTACAGTGTCCCCTTGATTGATTTTTCCTCGCTTCATCCCGAAAAGCTGGACGATCTGGTACGTGTCATCCGTGAGGCCATGCCCGAAACGGCTTATACCAGGAAACCCCTGGTTGCTGACCTGATTTCTTACGGTGACACTGTTTTGCTGATCACCCCGATAGATATCGAAGCTCCCGAAGGGAGGATGATACTGCCACAGGTTCAGGTAATCAGGGATGTATTGGATAACGACGGGATCTGTGTTATATGTAAGGAGCGTGAAGTCGACACTTATATCAGGAACATGCAACCCAAACCCGTACTGGTTATCACTGACAGCCAGGTGTTCCCGAAGGCCGATGCAGCAATCCCGAAGGATATCCCGCTGACCAGCTTCAGTATCGTTCTTGCACGACAGAAAGGAGATTTTGCAAGTTATCTTAAAGGCACTCCCAGGATCAGCGGGCTGAAACAGGGCGATCGTATCCTGATCCTCGAATCATGCACTCACCATGTTTCATGTGATGATATCGGGAGGGTAAAACTCCCGAGGTGGCTGAGCAATTTTACAGGGAAGGACCTGGAATTCGACGTAGTTTCAGGATTGGGAGCGATAAGCCGGCCGATCACCGATTATGCCATGGTCATCCAGTGCGGAGGCTGCATGATCACAGGGAAACAACTCCAGAACAGGCTGAAGCCCGCAGTGGATGCAGGAATACCTGTTACCAACTATGGTATGGCTATTGCATGGGTGCACGGCATCTACCAGCGTGCCATCGCGCCGTTCACAGGAAAAACAGTGGATCAGTCAGACTACATCTGACTGTGAACCGTGAATCGTGAACCGTGAATCGTGAATCGTTACGGTTCACGGTTCACGATTCACGATTCGGCCAGTGCAACTTCAAGGACTTTCCCATTAAAATGCCTGTGCCCGCTCACGGAAAAATCTGAGATAAATGCTGCAATTTGCTGGGGTGACATGGGGGCTTTGACACCTGGAAATGCTTTCTCAAACATTTTCGTCTGAGCACCTCCCAGGGCCAGACAGTTTACGCTTATCTCCTGCCCGGCCAGCTCCTGTGCCAGGCATTCGCTCAGGATCAAAAGAGCGCCTTTGCTAGGGCTGTAAGCCGAAAGCCCGCTGAATTTTTTTGTTCGCTGAACACCCCCGAGACTGCTTATCATAACAATATGGCTGCCTTTGTTCATCAGGGGCAGCAATGCCTGGGTGAAAAAGAAGGGAGCTTTCACATTAACATTGAAAACCTCGTCAAAATCCCCCTGCTCCATCTTCGCAAATGGCTTGCTTACCATTCTGCCGGCGTTATGAATGATCACATCCACCTTATGCAGTATGGTTTCAATCCGCTGGGCAATGAACGGGTAAAAATCAAACTGGTTCATGTCGAACTCGTAAGGTGTGATCTTTGCATCTGGCGTCTGCCTGCGGCAATCACTTACGAGGTCTTTCAGGTCACTCATTTTCCTGGATAAAGCCAGGATATGGTTTTGTTTATGTTTGCAAAGTATTTTAACTGTCTCGTAACCAATGCCTTTACCGGCTCCGGTAACTATTATGTTCATGATCGCTTCATTTTGTGGGAGTTAAAATTATATAAAATATACATCATACTGTATTAATGTGCTGAATTTTCTATACTTTTGTTCTTGAAATGAACCGTAAGTTTTAACAATTTAAGTATCACCCAGACAATATCAGCGTTATTATGAGAAAACTTTTTACTTTGCTAGTTATCTGCAGCCTTACACTTGGTGTATTGGCTCAGAATGAACCTGCATTAAAACCGCAGGTTACAAAGAACTGCTATTTCGACGTGTCGCCCCCCTTAAGGGACCTTGTAAGGCTGGCACCGAAAAATTCAGACAATTCATGGAAAGAAGGTGTTGTTAAAAACATCCTTTTCCCTCCGGGCATGAACCAGACGTATCAGCCTCAGATTGTTGTTGACCGCACTCTGCAGAATTACCAGGGGACAAGCAGCCTCGACAGCTTGCTGCTTTCTTATGACGGGATAAACGGAAGTGGATCACTGTATCCTCCTGATACGGATGGAGATGTTGGTACAAACAATTATTTCCAGGTTGTGAACAGTGTTTATGCTATCTATGATAAAGCAGGCAACAAACTTCTCGGCCCCGCCCTGAACAGTTCAATTTTTTCAGGCTTGCCTCACAACTCCAACGACGGTGATGCAGTCGTTCTGTACGATGAAGTTTCCGACCGCTGGATCTTTACACAGTTTTCACTTCCCACCTTTCCTAACGGACCTTTCTGGGAAATGGTTGCCGTATCTTCAACCAACGATCCTCTCGGTACATGGAACCGTTACCAGTTCCAGTTCACCGATATGCCCGACTATCCGAAACTCGGTGTATGGCCCGATGGTATTTATATGACTGCCAACAGGTTTTCATCAGGTTCCACATCTTATTTAGGCACTTTGGCATGTTGTTTTGACAAAGCTGCCATGTACGCAGCAAGTTCAACTGCCAATATGGTATCCTTTACACTTCCCAGTTCGAATGAGGCTTATGCCGTTCTGCCTTCCGATTGCGACGGTAATTATCCCCCTATGGGAACTCCGAACTTTTTCGCATGGCTTAACTCAGGCCATATCAGGATGTATGGTTTCACGGTAGACTGGACAACCCCTTCAAATTCAACCTACGCACTTCTCCAGACTATCCCGGTTGCTTCATATAACACCTATCCTCTTAACGTAGCAGAAGTTCCGCAACCCGGTACCTCTACAAAGCTTGACCTTATCAACGGCCGCCTTATGTTCCGCCTTCCTTTCAGGAAATTCAACGACCATTGGTCAATCGTTTGCTCAGGTACAGTTAAGGATATTACAAATAACGTTTCAGCTATCCGCTGGTGGGAACTCCGCAACGACGGCAGCGCCCCTGCAAACTGGAGTATTTACCAGGAAAGCACCTGGGCCCCTGATGCAACCTGGAGATGGATGGGTAGTATTGCAATGGACTCCCTGGGCAACATTGCCCTTGGGTATTCTTTGTCCAGTTCAACGGTTCACCCCTCGGTTTGTTATGCGGGCCGCCTTGCTTCGGACCCCCTGAGCACCTTTACCATCGGAGAAAAGAATATCGTTGTAGGAGGAGGTTCACAGACTTCAACCCTTGGCGGCAGATCAAGGTGGGGAGATTACAGCGCAATGAATGCCGACCCCTCATCCCCGGGTAAATTCTGGTATACCCAGGAATATTATGCCACCACTTCAGCTATGACCTGGAAGACCAGGATCGGTGCCTTCTCCTTTGGAAATATCCTTATGGCAACAGCAACTGCAGTTCCAAGCACCATTTGCGTTGGCGACAGCACACAGCTTGGTGTAAGCCCTTCGGGCGGAAGCGGCACTTATACTTTTTCATGGACATCCAATCCTGCAGGTTTTACCTCCACCCAGCAGAACCCGGTAGCTCATCCCGCTGCTTCAATGACCTATATTGTTACAGTGAATGACGGGGTTGGCACAATAACCGATTCGGTTGATGTTACAGTTCAGCATCCTGCAACTTCAAATGCAGGGGTTGATACCACCTATTGCAACTATGTTCCCGTTTTTACAGTACACGGAAGCGGCACAGGTTATGACCAGAGCCTCTGGACAACCCTTGGCGACGGTACTTTTGACCATCCACAGAACATGGTTTGCCAGTACACGCCCTGGACCAATGATAAAACAAGCGGCCACGTCAGCCTGATTCTCACCACTCATTCAATGTCACCATGCCATGGTAATACCAACGATACACTCCATATCACCTTTGATCCCTGTACCGGTATCGTCGATCTGAACAAGGCCCTGAACATCAGCGTTCAGCCGAACCCGTCCAATGGTATCTTTGACCTGAATATCGCAAATCTTGGAAATCAGTCCGCCGATGTGGTGGTTACCGATATCCAGGGTCACCAGGTTTTCCACAAGGTATACACACCCGCAGGCACGATGAAACAACATATCGATCTTTCATTCCTCGCCAAGGGCAGCTATATCATGAAGGTTACCACCGAGACCCGGAACCAGATTGAAAAGATCATCATTGAATGATTTTAATTGTTTTCAAAAAAGAGACCGTTCCGAAAGGGCGGTCTTTTTTTTGTGACAACCCCTCCATAGCTTGACATTGCCAGGTATCAGGGAAAGGTTGTTGTGAATGGAACAGGAACTCAACCCGGCCTAATGCCCTGTAAATCATCAAGTATGATTGAAAATCAAAGCCTGTATGAGAAAAAAAATATTTGTGAATTTTTTCACAAATCATAAAATGGTGTATATTTGCAGTATCAATTCCCCCTTATGAACCTTCCGTAATATTGGAAGCGGGGACCGGGTTATCCCGGGTGTTCGCAAAACTCTTTCGTTCTTTATAAATAAAATCTTCAGGGCAGGGTGAAATTCCCGATCGGCGGTAAAGTCCGCTATTCCGTTCAATCCAGGATGTGTTCATCCGGGGTTCACGGAGGGAACCGTTGAAACTACGGTACCGACAGTTATAGTCTGGATGGAAGAAGACTCAGGATATTGAGGTGATCAATCTCATGTTTTTTGGTTTTTACGCAGAGCCCTGAATTGTATTTGGGGCTCTGTTTTTTTTAACGCCTGGCTCCGGCGAAGAAACATGAAATTATGACCACTGCTCAATATATGAAACATGCACTTACCCTGGCCCGGAAGGGAGCAGGGTTTGTTTCGCCAAATCCCCTGGTAGGAGCAGTGGTTGTTAAAGACGAAAAAATTCTCAGCGAAGGCTGGCATAAGGAATTCGGGGGAGCCCATGCTGAAGTAAACGCTATAGCCGGGGCCGGTGAGGCCGCTAAAGGAGCCGACCTGTACATTACCCTCGAACCATGCAGCCACCAGGGCAAAACACCTCCCTGCACCGACCTGATCATCCGATCGGGAATTAAAAGGGTCATTATCGGCATGAAAGATCCCAACCCCCTGGTCAACGGAAAGGGAATAGCAGTATTAAAGGAGAACGGGATTGAAGTCCTCACAGGCCTGCTTGAAGAAGAATGCAAACAGCTGAACGAAGTCTTCATCAAGTTCATCAGCAGTCATAAACCTTTTGTGATCTTTAAATATGCGATGACCCTCGATGGCAAGATCGCTACGGTTGATAACGCATCGAGATGGATTACCGGTGAAGAGTCCCGGAAGATAGTCCATAAACTGAGGAACAATATGAGCTCAGTGATGGTTGGTGCCGACACGGTGATCTTCGACGATCCCATGCTGAATGTCAGGCTCAAAGGAAAGAATTGGAAGCAGCCCCTGAAAGTTATAGCCGATTCAAGCTTCAGGATCCCTTTAAATTCAAGGGTACTTACAGCCGAACCCCAGCTTTGCCTCATTGCCTGCACCGAAAAAGCAGATAAGGCAAAGGTCATGGAAGCCAGGAGAATGGGAGCACAGGTGCTTTTCTGCCCTGAAAAGGATGGTCGGGTAGGTCTGGACTTCCTGTTTACCACCCTTGGGGCGATGGATATAGACGGGGTTCTTCTTGAAGGCGGCAGCACCCTGGCTTTTTCAGCCCTTAAGGAAGGCCTGGTCGATAAAATCATCGCATTTGTCGCGCCAAAGATTCTGGGAGGAGCCACTGCACCCACAGCGGTAGGCGGAGCCGGTTTCGCAAAAATGGAAGATGCATTGAATTTATACAGTATGAAAATGAAAAAGGTGGGAAGGGATCTGATGTTTGAAGGATATCTGAATACGACATAACGCCTTAACGAAAAAGAAAATGTTCACGGGAATCATTGAAGCAATAGGGATAGTAAAATCAGTAAGCAAAGGAGCAAAGTCCTTTTCAATGCTGATCACTTCGGATGTGGTCGCGTCGGGTCTCGGGCCGGGCGACAGTGTCAATACGAATGGCGCCTGTCTCACAGTCACTTCCCTGGCCCAGGATTCATTTACTGTTGATGTGATGCCCGAAACAATGAGGAGAACGAACCTCGGAGCTCTGAAACAGGGAAGCCCTGTTAACCTGGAACGCGCTTTGCAGCTTTCATCACGCCTTGGCGGTCACCTGGTATCTGGCCATATTGACGGTACAGGGCTCATCCGTAAGCTGAAAAAAGAAGATAATGCGATATGGATCACTGTCTCGACGGGTGCCGAAATACTCCGTTACCTCATCCCTAAAGGCTCCGTATCACTTGATGGTATAAGCCTTACTGTTGTTCATGTGGATAAGGAATCGTTTGATGTCTCTCTTATTCCACATACCATGGCTGTGACTACCCTGAAGGATAAGAAGGCGGGGGATACACTGAATATTGAATGCGACATGGTCGCCAAATACATTGAGAAATTCACCGGAAACACCGGCCACGGAAGCGGCCTGGACAGAGAGTTCCTGGATAAATACGGTTTTTGAACAAGAAATACTAAAAATATGCCAGAATACACTTTTAATACTATCGAAGAAGCTGTTGATGAGTTCCGCAAAGGCAGGATGGTTGTAGTAGTTGACGATGAAGACAGGGAAAATGAAGGAGACCTGGTTATACCTGCCGAGAAGGTGACGCCTGACATTATCAACTTTATGGCCAAGCACGGGGGCGGGCTTATCTGCCTTCCTGTGGTCCGCGACAGGCTGGAAGACCTGAATATTGACCGCATGGTGACAAAGAATACGGATCCCAACCGCACGGCGTTTACTGTTTCAATTGATGCAATTGAATGCACTACGGGGATCTCAGCCCACGAGAGGGCCCTTACTGTGAAAAAGGTACTCGATCCCAAGTCCAGTTCCAGGGATTTCACACGCCCGGGACATATCTTTCCGATTGAATACAAGGAAGGTGGCGTGCTTGTGAGGGCGGGCCATACCGAAGCATCGGTCGACCTTGCAAAGCTTGCCGGATGTTATCCTGCAGGGGTTATCTGCGAGATCATGAATGAGGATGGATCCATGGCCAGGGTCCCGGAGCTTATGGAATATGTGAAAAAACACAAGCTGAAGATCATTACGATAAAGGACCTGATCGATTACCGCAGGCAGACCGAGAAGATCATAGCCCGTGAAGCGGTAGTGCAGATGCCTACCAAATACGGCGAATTCATTGCATACAGCTATGAAAGCAAGATCACCGGAGAGAACCACCTGGCCCTGGTCAGGGGAAAAGTGGATGACGGCGTGCCTGTGCTTGTGAGAGTTCATTCGGAATGCCTTACAGGCGACGTGTTCGGCTCGATGCGTTGCGACTGCGGAGACCAGCTTGACTATGCAATGAAAGCCATTGCGAAGGAAGGCAGGGGAGTGCTGCTTTATATGCGGCAGGAGGGAAGAGGGATAGGCTTCCCGAATAAAATGAAAGCCTATTCCCTGCAGGATAAAGGAATGGATACGGTGGAAGCTAACAATGCCCTGGGTTTTGCAGCAGACCTTCGCGATTACGGCACAGGGGCTGAAATACTGGCCGACCTCGGGATACGAAAGATCAAACTGCTTACCAATAATCCCAAGAAATTATCGGGCATTCACGGCTTTGGGCTGGAGATTGTTGAAAGGATCCCGATCCAGGTCATCAACCATTCAAGAAACCTGAAGTACCTCAGGACAAAGAAGGAGAAGATGGGGCATATGCTGATCCTGGAGGAACTGAAGGTGGGTGAACTGGGGAGGAGCTGATGAAAAACGAATATAGAATATCGAACATTGAATGTTGAGCGTTGAACGCTTAATTCGATATTCAAAATTCGTTGATCAATATTCGAAATTCAAATTTATATTCACCCATGAACCAATAAAAATAAGATATAATCTAATACTAAAAAGTATGCGTACAATTGAAGGAAAACTTGATGCCAAAGGGCTGAAATTTGCGATCGTGATCGCCCGTTTCAACGAGTTCATCAGCGGTAAGCTGTTGAGTGGATGCCTCGACGGGCTGAAACGCCATGGTGCAGATGAAGCAGAGATCGACCTGGTATGGGCTCCGGGTTCGTTCGAGATCCCCCTTTTGGCGAAAAAGCTTGCGAACAGTGGCAAGTATAATGCAGTGATTTGCCTTGGAGCCGTAATCCGCGGGGCAACGCCTCATTTTGATTATGTAGCAGCTGAGGTTTCAAAAGGCGTTGCATCTGCTTCGCTTGATTCAGGGATACCTGTTATTTATGGAGTGCTGACGACAGATAATATTGAGCAAGCCATCGAAAGGGCAGGCACCAAAGGCGGGAACAAAGGTTTTGATGCAGCGCTTGCCGCTATCGAAATGGCGAATGTCATCAGCCAGCTGGGAAAATAATGAAAGTGGCGAAATTGTAATAAGCGAGCGATTCGCTATTTTTTAGTGATAACAAACACCGTCCGCCGGTTCTTTGCCCTGCCTTCCTCACTGTCGTTATCGGTTACAGGCATAGTTTTCCCATAGCCGTGGTAGGTCAGGCGCTTCACCGCAATCCCCTTGAGAACAATATAATTATAGACCGAGCGTGCGCGGTTTTCCGACAGCTTCATATTGTCGGCATCGTTGCCAATATTATCGGTATGGCCCTGTATCTGTATGCATATAGAGGGGCTCTCGGTAAGAAATTCAATCAACTGGTCGAGCACCATCTTTGACTCCTCGCTAAGCTCGAATTTGTTAAATCCGAAGTAAATATCATTGATCCTGTATGATTGGTTCAGCTCGATAGGCTTAATGTCCACATTCACATTCCTTATGGCCGGGTGGGTGCTGTCGACTTTCGAAATATACTTTGTCTCATTAACATAGTCGGCCCTCTTCACTGTCATCACATAATCATTGTTAAACGGAGCAACTGCAACGTAGTTCCCGGTATTCGTATCCATGGGGATCTCCGATATTTTATGGGTCTCAACATTTTTCAGCTCAATCCTGGCTTTAATAGGTTCATCGGTAAGTTCATCCCTGACTGTGCCTTTGAGGAACAATATCCTTTCGGGCCTTGCATCTTCATAAAGGTTGAATGAATACAGATCCCATCCGCCACTGCCCTTGTATTTATTGGATGCGAAGAATCCCTTGCTGCCGTCGGTGCTCACAAAAAATCCCACCTCATCATCAGGTGAGTTGATGGGGTATCCAAGATTTTTTGGCTTGGACCAGGTCCCGTTATCGTTTATACGGGAATAGAAAATATCATACCCCCCGAGACCCAACCAGCCATCCGAAGAAAAATAAAGAGTTCTGCCATCGGGGTGTATAAAGGGAGATTTTTCGTTGCCTTTCGAATTGATGCCGGGGCCCATATTAATCGGAGTCCCCCATTCACCCTTGTCATTTTTAATTGAACGGTAGATGTCGTAACCCCCGAACCCTCCCTGCCTGTCGCTAACGAAGTACAAGGTTCTGCCGTCGGCTGAGATGCTTGGCTGGGATTCCCAGGAATATGGCAGGTTGATCTTGTCACTCACACTTTTTATAGCAGTCCAGTCCCCGTTGACCCTTTCAGAATAATATATATCGCAGTTGAGGTAGTGTTTGGCATTATCGTATTTACAAACAGTATAATATAAAGTATTGTTGTCGGCTGTAAGAGTTGCTCCCCCTTCATTATCCTGGATGTTGAAAGGTTCAGGCATTTCTTCCCCGGCGCTGTATTTGCCGTCTTTATCCATGTCGCTGTACATGAATTTCTCCTGCATCCTGGCCGAAGAGACCACTGAATTTTTACCTCCTTCAAGTTTCACCACCCTGGTAAACAAAGCAACCTGGTTGTCGGGCGAAAGGATAGGCAGGTATTCATCCTGTGGTGTTGAGATTCCTTCCACTACTTTAGGCTCAAAAGGAACCGGATGGGCCATGGTTTCAACAGTGAATTTTGCATATTTGTCAAGTTCCATTGCTTTATCGTAATCCTCGTCACTTTTGATCTTGTCAACATCCTTCAGGAAAATGTCGAGATACTTCACGGCATCTTCCCAATGCTCATTCCCGTAAGCTATCTGCCCGAGGTAGAAATAAAGGTAAATATCGTATGAAGGGCAGGCATTAAGAACCTGGAGAAAATATTTTTCGGCATCCTTGTAGTTCGGCACTGCCTTTTTAACATTTGCGAGGCCGGTAAGGTATGCGGCATCAGTAAAGTTGGGCTCTTCCTTAAGGACATCCCTGAGGAGGATAATTGTATTCATATAATTCCCGTGCTTGAAACTGATGGTGGCGTCATTATATTTTTTTTCAAGTTTCTTGTCAAGGGGAACTTTGCAGGAATCGCCCGGGATCATTGGACTCGCAAAGATTGCCTGCAGACAAAATACCATGACCGGCAGGGATAAAATAAAGCGGCGAATCATGAGGAATTATTTTTTCAAAGTTAGGGTGTTTTATCTTATTTTTACACTTTAAAACATAGATTTACCGATACGGATCATATGAAAAAGCTGAAATATTATTCACTGCTGATTGTTTCTGCCATGATATTCGCCGTCCCCTGTACGGTGAGTTCGCAGACAGTCATTCCCAACGGAGATTTTGAAAACTGGGTTGTGCATTCCAACTACAGTAACCCCACTTACTGGGATACCCCGGATTCCATTCTGATGACCATCCCTATCTTCGGGCAGGATGTGGTTTTCAAGTCCACAGATCATTATACAGGTTCTTATTCAGCAAAGCTGATAACCAAGTCGATAAACATTCCCGGAGCAACGTTCAACTGCCCGGGGGTCGTGACCCTTGGCAAGATCAGCGCCAATATTGTTACCCAAACCTTCTCAGTGACCGGGGGAGTGCCTATTAATGACAGGCCTACTCACCTGATGGGATACTACAAGTTTGCACCTGTCGGAGGTGATTCATGTGTTGTGGGGCTCATTCTGTATAAAACTGTCAGTGGCAGCAGGGACACCATCGGAACTGGCTATTTCAGTGCTAAGAGTGCCACTGCCGACTGGACCCATTTTTCGGCATGGGTAAACTACAACTCTTCACTAACGCCGGATACCATGAATATCCTGGCCGTTTCCAGTGCACAAATGAACATGAATCCGAATACTACGATGTACCTGGATGACCTGTACCTGGATTACACGGTTGGCGTTGGCGGGCAGGACCCGGCCACCGGTATCTCGGTATACCAGGATAAAGAGACAGGCCGCCTTCTTGTTTTCTGTGAGTTCCCATCTGCACAGAATGTGGTGGCAAGGCTATATAACCTCAGCGGACAGGTGGTATATTCAATCAGTCGGGAAACAGTCACCAACAGCCGGCTCATTCTGCCTTATTCAGGACTGGCGCAGGGATTGTATATTCTTACTGTTCAGCATGATGGGAAAACATTTACGAAAAAATTCCTTCTTGGATTTTAATCATTGAATTTAGCAGGGATGACAGAAAAGAATGTATCGGTAGGTTTGATCCAGATGAGTGGTGAGGCAGGGAAGGTGGCCTGCCTGGAAAAAGCAACCGGCAGGATCAGGGAAGCGGCCTCTAGGGGTGCCCAGATCATTTGCCTGCAGGAATTATTCCTTTCGAAGTATTTCTGCTGGGAGGAGAATTACGATTATTTCAACCTTGCGGAGGCGGTTCCAGGGCCAACCACGATCACATTCCAGGCCCTGGCGGCGGAGCTTAAGGTGGTGCTTATTGCATCCTTATTTGAAAAGCGTGCCAGGGGAATCTACCATAATACAGTGGCGGTGATCGATGCCGACGGTAAATACCTGGGCAAGTACCGAAAACACCATATTCCTGACGACCCGGGTTATTATGAGAAATTTTACTTTACTCCCGGGGACGGGGGTTACCAGGTTTTCAACACAAAATACGGTTGTATAGGCACCCTGATCTGCTGGGACCAGTGGTATCCCGAAGCAGCCCGCATTGTGGCCCTTAAAGGAGCCGAGATCATATTTTATCCTACAGCCATAGGTTGGGCAACAGACCAGGACAGTGAAACAAACCGCCAGCAATACCAGGCCTGGCAAACTGTTCAGAGGGGACATGCGGTTGCCAACGGGGTTTATATTGTTTCGGTCAACCGCACCGGCACGGAAGGCAGCATGAATTTCTGGGGAGGCTCTTTTGTTTCATCTCCTTTCGGAGACCTCATATTCCAGGCTTCTCATGAACATGAGGAAGTGCATGTGCAGGAGTTGAAACTCGGCTTAATTGACGAGATCCGTGTTCACTGGCCTTTCCTGCGCGACAGGAGGATCGACAGTTACAGGCCTTTGATGAATCGCTTCATAGATGACGCTTACGACGACCTGGTTTAACAAGATCCCTCAATCATATGGCAAACGGTATTGTTCATCCAACCCCAAGAGACCTTGGCTACAGCTTCCCTGCCGAATGGCATGAGCACAGGGCAACCTGGCTTAGTTATCCCCACAGCGATTCCTACAGTTGGCCCGGTACATTACATCACATTTTTGGGTTTTATAACGCTTTTATCAAGGAACTTTCAGCAGGGGAGAGGGTTTGCATCAATGTAAGGGATGAAAGGCTGAGATCGGAGGTTGCGGCCGGGCTTGAGGTTGGCGGAGTCGACATGTCGAAGATTGACCTTTTGATCCATCCTACCAACGATGCATGGTGCCGCGATCACGGTCCTGCTTTCGTTCTAAACACTCAGTCTGCCAAGCCCAAAGCAGTAGTAAGCTGGAGGTACAATGCCTGGGGAGACAAATATCCTCATGATCTTGATGAGAAAATACCGGGGCTTGCTGCTAAATTCCTTGACCTGCCTGTGTTTTATCCGGGTATCGTGATGGAAGGAGGGGCAGTGGATTTTAACGGCGAGGGAACCCTCCTAACGACCACCGCCTGCCTCCTTCATGAAAACAGGAACCCTCATCTTCTTCAGCATGAAATAGAAGATTACCTTGTTAATTTCTATGGTGTGGACCAGGTCTTATGGCTGGATGAAGGAATAGAAGGGGATGACACCAACGGGCATATCGACGATATCACCAGGTTTTACAAACCCGACGGGGTGATCACAATGGTTGAACGAAACCACCGTGACCCTAATCATGCAATACTCGATGCCAACCTGAAAAAGCTGAAGACGTTCAGGCTGCCGAACGGAAAACAGCTGGATATTGTTGAGCTTCCCATGCCCGACCCGGTGGTGTTCGAGGACCAGCGACTGCCTGCCTCCTATGCCAATTTTTATATCTCAAACAATTCAGTGATAGTGCCTCTTTACCGCTGCAAACAGGATGAGCAGGCATTACTTATACTTGAACAGTGTTTCCCGGGGAGAAAAGTTGTTGGAATTGATTCTGTTGAAATTATCTGGGGTCTCGGCTCATGGCATTGCCTGAGCCAGCAGGAACCTCAACCGTGAATCGTGAACCGGTTCACGATTCACGGTTCACGGTTCACGGTTTACGGTTTTGGCTCATGAGTATATAATCTGCCAATACCAATGCTGCCATGGCTTCAACTATAGGGATGGCGCGTGGGACAACACAGACGTCGTGCCGGCCGCCGCCTGTAAATTCTACCACGCGGCCATGTTTATCGACTGTTGACTGTGGCATTTTTATAGATGAGACAGGTTTGAACGCTACATTGAATGTCACTGGCATGCCGTTCGAGATGCCTCCCTGTATACCTCCCGAGAAGTTCGTCTTCGTCTGAAGTTTCGTTTCATCCGGGCCTTTTACAAATACATCATTATGTTCGGAGCCTTTCATGCGGGCACCGGCAAAACCTGATCCGTATTCAAATCCTTTAACTGCATTAATACTCAGCATCGCATGGGCCAGCCCGGCCTGCAGTTTGTCAAACACGGGTTCACCAAGCCCTGCAGGCAGCCCGTTTATTGTACAGCTGATGATGCCGCCGGCAGTATCACCACTGGCTCTAAGCGATTCCAGGTATTCCTTAACTTTCATCTCATCGCCCTGCATCCCGCATCCTGCATCCTGCATCCTGTATCCCCCTATTTCCGATACAACGGCCTGGATACTTATTTCCTTTGTGCGCAGAAATTGTTTTGCAAAAGCCCCGCCTGCAACCCTCGCCGCGGTTTCACGGGCCGAGATCCTTCCGCCTCCCCTGTAATCACGGTGGCCGAATTTCCTGTCCCAGGTGTAATCGGCATGAGAGGGCCGGTAAATTTCCTTCACCGAAGCATAATCTTCAGAACGATGATCCTTGTTTGGAATGATGAATGCGATGGGGGCGCCGGTTGTTTTGTCCTCAAATATTCCTGATAATATCTCGATACGGTCATCCTCCCTGCGGGGTGAAGACAAATCACCAGCACCAGGGGCCCTGCGGTTCAGTTCCGACTGAATGAAATGCAGATCAATTGGAAAATTGGATGGAAAACCGTCAAGCACCCCTCCGGTAAGGGCTCCGTGCGATTCCCCGAAGGTCGTCAGCACTAGGATTTTTCCGAATGAATTTCCGGCCATGGACCTTGATTTTACTGTCGCCGGCAATACCGGCCCTGTTGGCAGAACTACACCTGCTGCTGCTTCAGTATCTTCAGCTTGGCTTCCATTACTTTCAGCTCGCTTTTGGTCTTATTGATCTTTTTCTCGAATTCTTCCCTGAGAATGGCCGAATTCTTCGATTTAGCAAGGAAACCGATATTGTTCTCCCAGAGATTCACATCTTCCTTGATCTTGTTGATTTTATTGATCAGCAATTCCTTTTCACGCCCTATCATCCTGCGTGCATTCGGATCGCTCTTGAGATGTTCCATTTTATTCTGGTAATTCATTGTGGAAATCTCTATCTCGCTGATCTTCAGGTGATCAAGATGTTCGTTGACCAGTGTTCTGAACTCGTTCTGAAGCCTGTCCTTCTCCTTGATTGGAATATGGCCGATCTCGGTCCATTCCCTCTGGAAATTTTTAAGTGTTTCGAGGTTTGCATTTTTATCCTCGCTGAACTGGTATTCCCTGAGAGACTTTAACAATTCGTTCTTTTTGTTCAGGTTTTCTCCCTCATGTGCCGAAAGGTTGTTGAAATATGAGGATTTTGCATGGAAGAATTCATCGCATGCGGCCCTGAAACGCTTCCATATCTTATCGGAATGTTTTTTTGGAACCGGACCGATCTTTTTCCACTCTCCCTGCAGCCGGATCAACTCCTGGCTGGTTTTTTTCCAGTCAGTATTGGCTTTCAAAGACTCAGCGGCCATGCATAATTCGACTTTGAGATTGTAATTATGGAGCTGCTGGTCCTTAAGCTTATCAAAAAATTCTTTTTTATTGGCAAAGAATGAATCCAGGCTGGATTTGAACCTGGTCCAGATCTCTGCGTTGACTTTTTGCGGCACAGGTCCAATGCTTTTCCAGATTTTGAGCAGTTCATTCACCTTATTGGTCTGTTCCTGCCAGTCCTTTATTGATTCATTTTTTACTGTAAGGATTTCTTCGCCCTGCTCGCAGAGAGCAGTTTTGGTCTCAAAGTTCTTGGTCTGCTCACCTTCTACCCTTGAATAATGTTCCCGGCGGCGCTCGTTGATCTTATCAGTTGCATTTTTGAACCTTTCCCAGATCTCATCTTTTTTGTCAGCAGGTGCAGGGCCCAGTTCTTTCCATTCTTCATGATACTTCTGAAGTTTTTTAAAGGACTTCAGGATGGAAGTTTCAAGTAAAAGCTCTTCTGTCTTTTCACAGAGGGCGATCTTGGCTTCAAGGTTTTTCTTCAGGTCAAGATCCTTGAGCTCCTTATTGACTTTTACCTTTTCAAAAAATTTCTCAACCAGGAAATGATAATTCTGCCAGAGGTTATTGATCTCTCCCCTGGGTACCATGCCTCCGTTCTTCCACCGTTCCTGTAAAGCCTTGAACTCATCGTAGGTTTTCTTCAGAGTTTCTTCCGAGCTGATCAGCTGCTTAAGATCCTCGATGATCTGGAATTTCTTTTTGAGGTTTTCGTTCTTCAGTTTCTCCTGTTCCTCGACAAACCTCGCTTTATTAGCTTTATATATGTTGAAGATCTCGTTGAACTTCACATCCAGTTCATCCTGTTCCTGCGGAAGTTCTTCTTTGACCTCGCCTTCTTCCTTTACTTCGCCTTCAACACCAAGTGCAGCCTCATATTTCATAAGGCTTTCCTCTTTTTTCTTCTTTAGAAAAGCAACTTTTATCAAAGCGATCGTGGTTTTGATCACATTGATATCGTCTTCTTTTACAACTTTTTCAAGGATATCGATCAGCTCAGAACGTGACATCTGATCGTAGCTTGCCTGTGTTTCGTGGCTTTCATGCTCGGCCGCGAGCTCTTCTTCGTGATCTTCCTGGTCTTCGGCCAGAGGTGGGACCAGTTCGGCGTGGAATTCTTCTGTTATTACTTGTTCTGTCTGATTTGACTCAGTTGGCAGAGGCGTGATCTCAATAGGTTCTGTGCTTAATGCAGGTGAAGAATTCTCCTCCCGTGCAGTATCTTCTACTGTCCCGGGATTCGGGGTGTTTTCTGTGTTTTCCATTATTAATTATCGTCCAGTTAACCATGACTACTGTGAGAGTCCGACCTGAGCCGGTTATTATAATTTTCAAAAGGGTAGCAAAGATAATAAATAATATGACAGGAAGGAATAAAACACTTCATCATTGCTTAGGGCATTGCCCTTCTGTTAAATATGATATATCCAAAATTCAGGTTGAGGATGAAACTGTTAGGCATCTTATCGTAATAATTCACACCAAGGGAAATGGGGCCGAGCGGACTGTTGTATACGAAACTTGTTGAAGCCATCCATGAGCGGTCGCTCAGAACGGGGCCCAGCGTTGCCTTATGGCTTACAGGGTCTTCGAAGATCTCCTGGTAAGGAAGAAAAAGGTAACCTTCAAGCCTGTATTCAATCTTTTTATACACTTTCAAAACCCCTTTCAAACCTGCCCCTGCATAACTCAGGGCCCTGAAATTTGGTAAGATCAGGGTCTGGCTTCCGGGGATAGGTTGAAATGCAGGAGAATGAATAAGGGTTGATACGTAATTGCTGAAAAGAGGCTGGTTGGAAGCTGCCAGTTCCCCGTAAAAGCCAAACTTCACCGGCCCCAGAGCTTTAAAATAATTGTCGTACAACAATCTGAAAATGAACCAGGTGTGATACGATTCTATTTCGGTTTTCACGGTACTCGTCGACCCTGGCAAATAATCTTCATCCCCGTTTATATAAGCAATACTTAATCTCAGCCTCGCCCCGGCACTCGCATACTGTTTCCTGTTCAGGTTGTTCAGCTCAAAACTCAGGCAGGGAGCAAAAAAATTAAACCCTGTCTGGTCTGCAGTATCGTATCTTGTAAACTCGTTTGACTGGTAATATTTATCGTTTGTGAAAGCATAAGCGAAATCAAGCTCCATCTTTCCCGCACTGGTGACGGGGATCCCTATGGCAACGTCCCCGAAATATTCCCTTTCAATAATATAGCTGGGTGTTTTGTCATCAAAAAAGAAGGTTGAATTCTTGAAATAGTCAAAATGGTTATAGGTATAATTCAGGCTGATATACCATGGGTATCTTGAGTTGAAATCCATCCTGCCTGCCAGCTTCGCAGAGGCATAAAACTTCCCGAAATAGCCATTGGCAAGAAAGTGCAGTGCCTTTGTCCAAAGGTATTTGTAACGGATCTCAAGAAATGCCTCATTCACATTGCCCAATGAGAGGTTACCCCCGAAATCCACACTCAGTTTATCCGATTTACGGATATCCAGCAAAAGGTTATAATACCCTGTTTGCTTATTAAACCTTGCTTCGGGATAGATGGTCTTTACAAAACCCTCATCAATAAACCTGTAGTATTCGGGGCGCAGCTCGTCAACACTGATCGTATCTTTATCATGTTTGAGGACCTGCTGAACATAATCGTTCTGGGCTTTGGTAAGTCCTTTCGTGATCACCGAATCAAAAACAAGTTCAGGCTGAAGGCTCCTGAATTTTTTTCTTCTGCGGATGAGTTCTGCGGTATTTACACTGTCGTGTACCAGTTTCCTGATCGCGGGTATGCATCGCATGGCTGCAGTATAGCCGCTGTCGGCAAGTTCAGGAGTATGCCCGAAATCCAGCAGGTCGACCCTCGGCACATTCGGCAGGATAAGCACTGAATTGGGGTATGGTATATCGGAACTTTGTTTACCCATCAGCATCACGAGCAATTGTGAAACCAGGTCCTCGGGATCTGGCTTGTCATAACGTTCAGCGACCCGGCTCCCGATAATGACATCCGCCTTAAAATCATCAGAGGCAATATTGGTAGGGAAATTATTATACATGCCCCCGTCGTACATCACTTTATTGTTAATGACAACAGGGTTGTATACGAAAGGGATGCTCATCGATGCCCTTATGGCGCCTGCCAGGTCTCCTTTTTTTATGATGACTGCGGATGAGGATTCTATGTCTGCGACAACGCAGCGGAAAGGAACAAAAAGTTTGTCGAAATCACCACCAGCCACCGCACCAGGAGGTGCGAAGATCTCCATGAAGCGGAAGTCTATCACGAATGGTGATTTAAGGCTTGTGGGCAGGGAGGATGTTAATTTCTTTTTCGGATTGAGATCCAGCGATATCCATCCCGCATTTGATTCTTCTTTACGGTAATAGTATACGAATTCATCATACATAAGACCCGAGGCATTCCTCTGGAATTCTTCGGAGCTGATCAGTTTCTCTATCTCGTCGGGAGTGTAACCCGAAGCATACAAGCCGCCGATGATGGCGCCCACCGAAGTCCCGGCAATAAAGCTAATCGGGATATGTTGTTCTTCCAAAGCCCTGAGGACCCCGATATGGGCACCGCCTTTGCTTGCGCCGCCCGACAGGATCACGGCGACTTTCTGCGCTTTTGCCGGCAGGCTCAGAAACAGGATGCAGGTAAGAAAGGCTAATGACTTTCTGAACATCTCAAGAAATTGGATATTCAAAGGTAGGCAATTCGTGAATCGTGAACCGTGAATCGTGAACCGTGAATCGTGAATCGTGAATCGTGACTGATAGTAAATAATTTACAAATTGTACTTTGTACATTGTACATTGTACATTGTACATAGTACATTGTCAGACTTTCTCCAGCGCCTGTTCCAGGTCTGCAAGAATGTCTTCCACTTCTTCGATACCAACAGAGAACCTGACCAATTCATCGGAAATACCACCCTGTTTTCTTGCTTCGGGCGAGAGTTTGGAATGGGTCATCGAAGCGGGGTGCTGGATCAGGGTTTCGATGCCGCCCAGTGAAACTGCAAGAACGCAGAATTCAACAGCGTTCATCATCTTACGGCCGGCTTCAAGCCCGCCTTTCAGACCAAAGGAGATCATGGCGCCCGGGCCCCGCATCATTTTCTTTCCGAGTTCAAACTGCGGATGAGATTTCAGGCCAGGGTAGAGCACCCATTCCACCTTGGGATGCTTCTCGAGGTATTCGGCAATTTTTACAGCATTTTCCTGCGCACGGTCCAGACGGATTGCCAGTGTTTTTAACCCGCGACGGGTCAGGAAAGCCTGGTGGGGGTCCATATTGCAGCCAAGGTTCACCATCATGGTACGCACCCTTTTGTACTCGGCGGGATCTTTTACAATGATTATTCCTCCCACGATATCGGCATGGCCGTTGAGGAATTTCGTCAGTGAATGGAGCACGATATCTGCTCCCTGGTCCAAAGGATTCTGAAGATAAGGGCTGCAGAAAGTATTGTCGACGCAGACCGGTATGTTGTGCTGATGTGCGATCTCACAGATGGCGGGAATATCGGAAATCCCCATGGTTGGGTTGGCAGGAGATTCAAGATAAATAAGGCTTGTATTGGGGCGGATAGCTTTTCGTACCTGTTCGAGGTCGGTGGTGTCAATATAGGTCGACTCCACGCCGAATTTTGAGTAAGTGCCCTCCATGATCCCGCGGGCCGGACCGTAAACTGCATTATGGCTGACGATATGCTTTCCGGCACCCAGGTAGCTCATGTAAACTGTGTTTACAGCAGCCATTCCCGAGGATGTGGCTATGCCGTCGTGCCCGTGCTCGAGCATGGCAATGGTCTTTTCAAGATCGAGGATTGTGGGGTTGTCAATACGAGTGTAAATGTAACCGTCGGTCTCGCCCGAAAAAAGCCGGGCTCCGTGTTCAGCGCTGTCAAATGCAAAAGTAGAAGTCTGGTAGATTGGCATGATCACGCTGCCGTGGGGATCTTTGAACCCCTCACCATGCACAAGAGCGGAATTGAATCCGGAATGTTTCTTTTTCATAAAAGTCTTGAGTTATAAGGAAAGTGAATATTCGTGTTTTAACGACGTACTATCAGGATCTCGTCTTCGATAGCCGGGTCAAGGTGACGTTTTACCGCACAAAGCGACGCTGACTGGATAAGGGCCGTGTCATATTTTTCGGGGAAATGCGCAGGAATAAAGATCCTGATAATGAATTTTGCTATGTTCTTAGTCTCGGGATTTATTTTGTATTCAAGGCTGAGGCTGACATCCTGGGTCGGCAGGCCTCGCTGATCGCAGAATCCCTTGACATAGATCCCTGCACAGGTGGCCAGTGAGGATAAAAATAAAGCGAATGGTGTGGGAGCGCTTCCTTCTCCTCCGGCACGTACCGGCTGGTCAGTTTCAACTGTAAATCCTTCAAGCTTTGCATTAACCTTCTTCGGCCCGTTGAAATATACTTCTATTGACATGTGTAAATGTGTTGGCAGATTTAAGCTTGCAAAGGTAGAAAAAATTCATGATGGTTCAATGAAGGTAATGTTGGAAGGCGTTTGATTTTTATCACAGTTCGACATTTGTCAATCAATTATCCCTCAGGCATTTCACCGGCAGGCCGGCATGTTTATCGGTATTTGTAAAAATAATCCCTCCATCCGCATTGCCCATGTAAAAAGCTTTCCCTGTAAGGCTGTCGACAGGAGTAGATGACCACCACTGGTATGACCTCCCTCTTTCGGATGAATAATCTCCGCCTGGAAATCGAAAACAACCGGGCAGGGCAAAAGGCTCATCACTCCGACTGCCACTTACAGCCGGAATGGGGTCGGTAAGCTTTTTGCCTGCTTCAGATCCTTCTCCAAGGCAATGGACAAGCGATGACCATTCTCCATATGTGGGTACATGCCAGCCCTTTGGACAAATACCCCGCCTGTCGTTCACTGCATCCAGGTTATAAAGCTTGTCTTCGGTTTTGATCCTGGTTGAATCATTTCCGTAATGACAACTTGCAGCTGAAGCCGTATTTGCCCAACTTTCCTTATTATTCAGAACCGGGATCAGATCGCCATTGCGGTAATGAGTAACCTTAAGGTTCCCTTCCATCCAAACCTGCCCGCTTATGGCAAGGGTATGGTATATATTCCTATCGGTATCAGCGATGTTGTCGTGCAATCTTGTAAAATGAACCTGCTTTGCAGGAATATTCTGATTCATAATGGCGTAGGATTTAAGTTTTTTCATGTTTGAATTGTAGCTTGCCTGTTTACCATGAATGGGGATGCAAATTTTCATGGAACCGAGCCCTGCCCCGATAATCGCTCCTGCCCCGGCTCCCCAGATTCCAAAGAGTACATACCCCCCGGCGGTAGTGTTGCCTGAAGCACTCGTCAGTAAACCGCCGACGATAATCCCTGCCGCCAGACCCGTCAATGTGCCGATGAGGGCGCCGTTTTCGGTTCTGCGAACCCTTCTGATCTTGATTTTATCAATGGAGCTGACGTCAATTTTGGAAGTTCTGAAATTGCCCTTATAATAATCCTTTTTCTCCCTGGAATCCGAGATGAGGACCGAAGAGTCTCTTATTTCATAAATGACCCCTTTTTTCGTACCCTGCCCGTTTGTAAGTTTCACCCAGGTTTTATAAATCTTTTTTTTCGAAACGCTGTCCTTTTGCGCCATTACCGGGGGTGTTGTACAAAACAAGACCAGGGCTATCAGCAGTAACTTTGTCATAATATTTTAATCTTTAAAGGTTGTATTCCACGCTTGTGGCATTACCGGGGCCGGGGCTTGCCGGGTGTATGCCATTAATTTTGATTACCAGGATCAAAAATACTACCGAATCAAGGGGAATCAAAACTGATTCTTACTAAACCGGGGCCATGGTTTGCGTTAAATCCAAAACCTGTCTTCAATAGGGGGCATAGTTTGCGGAATTTGCGGAACCTGGTGTGTCTCCTGACGGTATTTGCGAAAATCAGTTATTAAATGCCTGATTCGGAACTATCTGGCATCCTTTAATTTTTTTTATTATAAAATCTTCATACCTGTGGATTTTGGATTTTTTTTCCCTATCTTTACCAAATCAAGTCATATCCCATGAATGAAAATACGGCCATACAAGAGACTCTTTTTCAGTTCATAAAAAGCAGGCTTGCTCCAAATATTTCGTTTGTACATGATCTCTCTGAGCTTCTTGGGATCAGTTACGACAGCGCCTATCGCAGGATCAGGGGGCAAAAGGACCTTACGCTGGAAGAGTTGAAGCAGATTTGTTCGCATTATGCAATCTCCATGGACGAGATACTGAATTACAAATCCGACCATGTCGCTTTCACTACGCTCGCTATCGGCAAGTCCGGCATCACATTTGAAAGCTGGCTGATGACACTAGTCCACGAGATGAAAAGGATTTTTGAATGCAAGAACAGGGAAATCATCTATGCGGCTAAGGATATACCTATTTTCAACTATTTTGAATTCCCTGAAATTGCTGCCTTTAAATTCTTTTTCTGGCATAAAGTTCTTATCCCTTCCAGTGCATATCCCGAGAATCATGTCAAGATGGAAGTCGACAAGGCTATTTTCGAGAACGGAAGGAAGTTGCTCGCTTGTTATTCAAGGGTCCCCGTGGTCGAAATCTGGAGCGAGGACACTATCGCAAGCATTCTAAGGCAGATCGATTATTGCCTGGTTTCGGGTTTCTTTGCAAGCAAAACTGATGCTGTTAAATTATGTGATATCCTCGACACCTGGCTTGATCATGTCCAGGGGCAGGCTGAACATGGGTTCCAGTTTATGCTTGGCCATACCCCTGAAGGCGTTGAGAACAGTTTTAAGTTGTATCACAACGAGGTGCTGGTTAATGACAATACAATCCTTGTCCAGGCCGATGGCCATAAAACCGCCTACCTTACATACAATATTATAAACCAGCTGGTGACTACCAATACGGCATTCTGCGACCAGATCGAGGATTCACTGCGCAACCTCATGCAAAAATCAACAATGATAAGCGGTACCTCTGCGAAAGAGAGATACCGCTTTTTCAATTCACAGCATGAAAAGGTGAAAGTCCTCAGGCAAAGGATTGGACGGGGCGAGTAAGCTGCTTTTGACTGTTTTTATAAGCCTGGACCGTATTCCTGAATAAAATTGCCATGACAACAGTCATCAGGCCTCCCGGTATTGGTAATAATGCACCAGCAATTCCCGTCACAGAAGCCACATTGATCCCTCCCCTGATAACAGGCACCACTTTCGAAGGATCTGCCTTTGACGGGACTTCCTTTACCAGGTTTGAATAAATGTCGATTATACAGGCTCCGGGCTTGATCCATTCAGGTTGTATATATTCGGGGAATTTAGTCACAACCACCAGAAAATCAGCTTTCTTTGTATAATCAACGAGGTGTTTTGATTCTTTATTGATGAAGCTAAGGGGGCTGTTTTTAGGCACCACCACCGAAGCAGCCGACCTTACGATCATCTTCGTCAGGCTGTTGGTGAAAAACCCGTCATCCAGCACAAAGACCCATTCACTTTCATCAGGAATCTGCAGATCTGCTTCTTTGAACATCTCATAAAGCGCTGTGGGCAGGCACATAGGGTATCTCCCTTTCTGCAGGTCGGGGATCATAGTCTGTATCATGTTATTCGGATGAAACCCCTCCACTTCCTTGACAGGGTCGATACGGTTCACTATCCTCACCGGGTTGAGGTGTTCGGGCAGTGGCTGAAGCAATACGATGGCATGAACGTCATGATTTGCATTCAGACTGTCGATCACCGCAAATATCTCATCTTCTGTTGCCTCATCGGGCAGAATTTCGGTTACTACTCTCAACCCCACGCCCCGGGCCATCTGGATATGCATAGGTATATTGTATTTGGACAGGGGAACACAATTGAACCCTATGAAAGCGATGCAGGGCGCTATGTCATTATGTGACATCAGGCCTGCAATCTCAGCTTTAACTTCCCCGAAGATCTGATCCCTGATCATTTCTCCCTTGATAATTTTTGTTTCCATGGTATCTTTTTATTTTTGTTTTCTGATGTTTGATGTCCTTCACGATCCAAAATTATACCCGTTTCAAGGCCGATCAAAACTGATTTACACTGGCAGTCCGGAAGGATTTGCGCAAAATCCAAAAACGCAGGGACTACCCGCTCATTCATCAGCAGAAATTGCAAGAATAAATGCGTCTCAACGACTTTTCCGCGGGTTTCACCGATTTCTATGGACTAATACCCTGAAATCAATAAATTTGCTTTTTAATTTCCTGATGTTCATTAATCCCCAAAATCATATGAAAAAAATCAGCCTGACTTTATTTGCATTATTACTTATCGGGCTCGTTGCAGCCCAGACCGAGGCAAGGCTTATGCGCTTTCCCGCCATTCACGGGAACCAGATTGTATTTACCTATGCCGGAGACCTTTACACGGTCGACAAGACCGGGGGCACTGCCCGCAAACTGACTAACGACGAGAACGGGTTCGAAATGTTCGCCCGTTTTTCACCCGATGGAAAACAGATCGCCTTCACCGCCCAGTACGACGGGAATACCGAAGTGTATATTATTCCTGCGGATGGCGGAGTCCCTGTACGCCTCACTTACACCGCTACCTTGAACCGCGATGACGTGTCGGACCGCATGGGCCCGAACAATGTCGTGATGACCTGGAAAGACAATGAAAACATCGTTTACCGTTCGCGCAAGCAAACCTTCAATGATTTCAAAGGACAGCTTTTTATCACCAGCGTCAAGGGAGGGCTCAGCCAAGAGCTTCCATTGCCGGCCGGAGGATTCTGCAGCTATTCGCCCGATAAGTCAAAACTTGCCTACAACCGCGTTTTCCGCGAATTCCGCACCTGGAAGTATTACCGCGGGGGCATGGCCGACGATATCTGGATCTATGATTTCAAATCCAAAGAAACTGTCAATGTCACCAATAATCCCGCCCAGGATATTTTCCCGATGTGGACCGGCGACAAGATCTATTTCGCTTCGGACCGCGACCGCATCATGAACCTTTTTGTGTATGACCTGAAGACAAAAGAAACCAAAAAGGTGACCAACTTCACCGAGTTTGATGTCAAGTTCCCTTCCCTGGGCGACAATTCGATTATTTTTGAGAACGGTGGATTTCTTTACGTCTTCGACCTGGCCACCCAGAAGTACAACAAGGTTGTTGTCAATATCGCCAATGACCTCATTACCGGGAGGAACCAGCTGAAAGATGCCGGCAAGTTCATTAATTCTTCTTCCATTTCGCCCGACGGCAAGCGCCTTGCTTTCGATGCACGCGGAGATGTATGGACAGTACCTGCAAAGAGCGGGATTACCCGTAATATCACCCAGACCAAAGGTGTTCACAACCGCGATGTGGCCTGGTCGCCCGACGGAAAGTATATCGCTTTCATTTCCGACCGTACCGGTGAGGACGAGATCTTCATCGAAAAGCAGGATGGAACTGGAGATGCAATCCAGATTACTAAAAATGCAGATACCTATAAATATTCAGCTTCATGGTCGCCCGACAGCAAGAAACTTTTGTGGGCCGATAAAATGCTGAGACTTCAGTATGTGGATATCGATTCGAAGGATGTCACGGTGGTTGATCAGGCCAAAGCCTGGGAGTTCAACAACTACTCCTGGTCCCCCGATTCAAAATGGATCACGTATGCCTATCCCGACCGCCGTTCGTTCAGCATCGTTTACATTTATGAGCTTGCCTCGAAGAAGAAAACCGCGGTGACAGATTCATGGTACAGTTCGGGCGACCCCGCTTTCAGCAATGACGGCAAGTACCTGTTCTTTACATCTAACCGCGATTTCAATCCAACTTATTCAAATACCGAATGGAACCACAGTTACAGTGATATGACGAGGATCTATTTCGTGACCCTGGCCAAGGCTACAGCAAATCCATTCGCTTACGAGAATGATGAAGTGGCTGTGAAAAAGGATGAGGCGAAAGACGAGAATAAGGTCGAAGGGAAGGACGTGAAGAAGGACGATAAGAAGGACGTTAAGAAGGACGCGGTTCCCGATGTGAAAGTCGATGTGGACGGTATCATGGACCGTATCGTCGTGCTGCCTGTTGATGCTTCCAATTATTTCGGCATTTCGGCTGTTGGCGATAATGTGTATTACGTAAAGGGAGGTCGCCGCGGACAGGGCGGGCTTGCCATGTTCAACCTGAAAGATAAGAAGGAAACCATACTTGGCGATTACTTCACCTATGATATCTCTGCTGATTACAAGAAAATGATGGTTGGCGCCATGGGTAAGTATGCAGTAGTCGATCTGCCGAAAGGCGGAAAGATCGACGTTAAGGACTGGGCTGACCTTTCAAATATGAAGCTGGTTGTTGACCTGAAATCCGAATGGGCCCAGATTTATAATGAAGCCTGGAGGCAGATGAAATATTTCCTCTATGCACCCAATATGCAGGGCGCAAACTGGGATGCTGTGAAAAAGAAATATGAACCATTGCTGCCTTATATCAACAGCCGTTATGACCTGACTTATGTGCTGGGCGAGATGGTTGGAGAAATCAGCATAGGCCATTCTTATGTGAGCGGCGGTGACAGGCCTGAACCCAAACGTATCAAACTGGGATTGCTTGGAGCAACACTCAGCCGCGACGGATCGGGGTATTATCATATCGACAAAATTCTCAAAGGCGAGAACTGGAGCCGCGAAGAACGTTCACCCCTTACGGAGCTTGGTGTTGATGTCAGGGAAGGTGATTTCATCATTGCCATCAACGGCAAGCCCACCAAGGACATGAACGACATTTACGAAGCACTCGTGAATACGGCAGGGAACCAGGTTGAGCTTACTGTAAATGCCAAGGCTTCGCCGGATGGCGCGCGTAAAACCCTTGTCGTTCCTACCGATGACGAGGCCAAGCTGTATTATTACAACTGGGTTGAAGCCAATATCAAAAAAGTGAGCGATGCTACCAACGGTGAAGTCGGTTATATTCATATACCCGATATGAGCGCCGAAGGCCTCAATGAGTTCGTGAAACATTTCTATCCCCAGCTGAACAAGCGTGCCCTTATCATTGACGACAGGGGTAACGGCGGCGGCAATGTTTCTCCGATGATCATCGAACGCCTCAACCGTGAAATGACCATGATGACCATGTCGAGGAACACCGAACCGGTTCCGGGCCGACTGGAAATGCAGGTAGGACCAAAGTGCATTCTTATCGACAACTATTCTGCTTCCGACGGTGACCTCTTTCCATACCAGTTCAAGAAACTGAAGATAGGGAAAGCCATCGGACTCAGGACATGGGGCGGAGTTGTGGGCATCCGCGGTTCACTGCCATTTGTTGACGGTGGGAGCATGATGAGGCCCGAATTTGCGCCATACAGCACCGACGGCAAGGAATGGATCATCGAAGGTCATGGGGTTGATCCCGATATCGTGGTCGACAATGACCCGGCAAAGGAATATGCAGGTGATGACCAGCAGCTGAATGCCGCCATTGATGAGATGAAAGCCGAGCTGAAGAACCTGCCGAAGGAACTGCCCGGTATGCCGCCGTTCCCCGATAAAACTAAATAGCGATTCGCTTTTAACAAAAAACCGGTTCCTGAGGGGCCGGTTTTTTTATAATAATACGGCATGTTGAAATAATTTCAGCAGATCTGTATTCCTTTTGCAGTGTAAACGGATTAAGGAATATTATTTAATCTCTCCCGGTGAATTCCCCGCCCCTCTGGGGCGGAACCCGGGTTCAGGGCTCTGCCCTGGGGTTAATACCGATTTAATCCGTGAAACTATGAAAAAGATTTTAAGAATTGCTTCTGTTTTATTTGTGCTCCTGCCTGTTCTTGTAAAGGCTGAAATCAGGGAGGTTCCGTTCACCCTTGATGATCGGGACAGGATGATCAGGACAGAACAGAATATCAATGCAATTAAAGCTGAAATGGATGCTCGTTTTGAATCGGTGGATGTCCGTTTTGTAAGCATAGACAAACGTTTTGACCGGCTTTTCAACTTTTTATGGGCTATCATTGGCATTTTTACCACCATGATCGTCAGTGTATTCGGTTTTGCTTTCTGGGACAGGAAACTCTCGCTTGCACCGATGAAACGTGAGGAGGAAAAAATCAAAACTGTCCTCAGGGAATTGTCCAAATCCCAGCCAAAGCTTGCCGGGATCATGAGGCAGGCCGGAATGCTATAGGCACTAGGTAACGGGCAGTCAATAAATTTACTTCGCTACTTCGCTATTTTCAATAATTTCCCTGATCTTTTTTACTTTGTCTTCGGATGGCTGATCACCTTCTATCCAATGTATCTTAATGCCCTGGCGTTCCATGCGGCGGAACCAGGTCATCTGCCGTTTGGCGAACTGGTGGATGGCTATGTTGAGAAGCCTGAACATTTCATCGTAACCCAGTTCACCTTCGAGGTATAGCGCGAGGTGTTTATATTCCAGTCCGTATGCTTTGAGGCGAGCCGGAGAGACTCCATTTGCGAGCAATGCCCGCACTTCTTCAATCATGCCGTTCGAGAGACGGGACTGCAGACGGGAAGTTATTTGTCGGCGCACTATGTCTCTACCAGGGTTTATTCCGAAAAGGATGCAGGATAAAGGATGCAGGATGTTTGATGCGGGATTTTGTTCATCCTGCATCTTGCATCTCGCATCTGAATGTTCATTGTCTCTTCGTTTCAGCTCGATTTCAAGCGCACGCAGCATCCTTTGGCGGTCAACGGTATCGGTGGTGCTGTGAAGCTTTTTAAGTTTGCTTAATTCCTGCAGCAGGGCCTGTTCATCCATTGATTGCATCAGCCCCGAAAAGCCGGGATCAGAAGGGGCTTCAGGCAATGAATAAGCTTTGAGCACGGCCTCAAGGTACATCCCGCTGCCGCCGCAAAGAACCGGAAGTTTACCCCGCTTAACAATATCATCATAAGCTTTGGTAAAATCCCTCTGGTATTCGAAGATGTTGTACTCGTAACCTGGTTCCGCGATATCGACCAGGTGGTAAGGGATTTGCCGGCCTTCAACGACATAATCACCGAGGTCCTTTCCTGAACCGATATCCATTCCACGATAAACCTGCCTGGAGTCGGCCGAGATCACTTCGCCGTCCATCTCATACGCGAGACGGGCGGCCACCGCGGTTTTTCCGCAGGCAGTGGGGCCGAGGATGACGGGCATATTTTTCATAAGTAGCGAAATGGCGAAATAGCGAAATAGCGAAATAATATGTCAAATATACTAAGCGAAATTTTCGCTACTTCGCTATTTTTCATTGTCCAGGGCCTCATAGACCGAATTCTGGCTTTTGTATTCCGGGACTATCTGTTTCATCTTCCTCACCACATCCGTATCTCCGGCCCCGGCGGAAAGGTTCACGAGTTCATCGATATCGGAACGAACCTGTTCAATGTCCTGCTCCCTTACTTTTGCTATCATGATGAGCGGATGATGCGTGGGCAAGGTGTTTTCGTGGAGGTCAAGCAGTTCTTCATACAGTTTTTCGCCCGGCCGCATTCCTGTATATTCTATCATGATATCCTTGCCGGGTTCCAGTCCTGAAAGCTGTATCATGCGTTTGGCAAGGTCAATGATCTTTACAGGTTTGCCCATGTCGAAAATATAGATTTCTCCTCCTTCTCCCATCGCACCGGCTTCAAGTACCAGGCGGCAGGCTTCGGGGATGGTCATGAAAAATCTTGTGACCTCGGGATGTGTAACTGTAAGCGGTCCTCCTTTTTCTATCTGCTGCCTGAACAGAGGTATCACCGATCCGTTTGACCCCAGCACGTTCCCGAAGCGGGTGGTGATGAATGAGGTCTTGTTAAGTTTGTTCATGGCCTGGCAGTAGATCTCGGCGATGCGCTTGCTGGCCCCCATTACGCTGGTGGGGTTCACTGCCTTATCCGTTGAGATCATGATGAACTTCTGCAACCCGAATTCCATAGACAGATCAGCCATCACCCGTGTTCCGTGCACATTGGTAAAGACAGCTTCGCCGGGATGGGCTTCCTGCACCGGGACATGCTTGTAGGCTGCGGCATGAAAGAGGATTTCGGGTTTATAGTGCTCAAAGAGCGACCTCATCCGCAGTACATTACAAACATTACCCAGGATAAAGTCAATTTCGGTGCCGCGGATAGACTCCCTGCATTCCAGTTCGAGGCTGTGAAGAGGGGTTTCGGCATAATCTACCAATACCAGGCGGGCGGGCCCGAACCTTGAAACCTGGCGAACGATCTCGGAACCAATTGAACCTGCTGCGCCGGTGATCATCACGACTTTATTGTGAAGGTACCTGCTGATCTCCTCCATATTGAGTTCTATCACATCTCTCTCGAGCAGGTCTTCAATATTTACAAGGCGGATCTGGGAGAAACTGAGCTGTCCGTTGACCCAGTGGATCGCTGGAGGTACCGCAAGGACCTTGGTGTCGTATTTCAGGCAGAGATCAACAAGTTCCTGCTTGTATGCCGCATCAACGGGATGATATGCAAGGATTAGCTGGGCAACGGTGCGGTCGCTCAGCAAAGACTCCAGCTTAGAAGGGGGATAGATGTCCACCCTTTCGAGTTTCTTATGCTGCTTCCCTTTATCCTCGTCAATAAAGGCGATCACCTTATACCTTGTTGCAGCATCGCGGTCCATCACATGCTTTGCATTGATGCCTTCCTCGCCGGCGCCGTAAATGATCACGTCAACCCTCTGGCCGCCGGGGTTCTGGAACTCAAGCCAGGCGATCTTTACAATGGTCCTGAAAAGTATCATGCCTACCGAGGTGATCAGGAACTCAAGCACGATTATGGTCGTCGGTATCATGAACCAGTGCATGGTGAACCAGGTGACAATGTCGGTCAACCCAAGCACAGCGCTACCTGCGAGAAGCGTTACAACCACCCTCAGGCCATCCGCAGTGCTGGTATAACGGATCAGGCCGGCATGGGTGCGGGAGACAGCAAAACTGATACCCCTCACTGCCAGAATCCATGGGATGAGGATAGCAAAGGGTTTGCTTTCACTGGCAGGAATGTCAAAGTTGAACCTGAGCAGGTATGCAAGTATGATGGATCCCAGCACGATGAGTAAATCGATAAGCCAGATAATGCCCCTGGGGGTGTTCCTGCGGAGAGATAAAATGTTCATAGCGTCATCAAAAGTAAATAATCCTGCTCAATTATAAACAATGTCTATAAAATGTGAACAGGGCAAGGATAAGGTGGGGAATTTTCCTAAATTTGCTTTTTCCTCCGACATTTCAAAAATCGCTATAATGAAAAACACAGCTTTTACCAAGTTCCATGAGGCCATGGGAGCCAAGATGGTTGAATTTGCAGGATATCTCATGCCCCTGCAGTATGCAGGAGTTATTGAAGAACACGAAACGGTTCGCAAGGGCGTTGGTGTTTTCGATGTATCACATATGGGCGAGTTTTGGGTGAAAGGCCCGAAAGCCCTTGATTTTGTTCAGTGGGTCACTTCAAACGATGCCTCAAAACTTGTCCCCGGCAAGGTGCAGTATTCGTGCTTCCCCAACGGGCAGGGCGGGATCGTTGATGACCTTTTGGTTTACAAGGTGGATGACGTTACGTATCTCCTTGTCGTGAACGCCGCTAATATTGACAAAGACTGGGCCTGGTGCAATAAGAACAATAAGATGGGCGCCGAATTGTATAATGCTTCGGATGAGATCGCCCAGCTGGCCATACAGGGTCCGAAGGCCCTGGAAGCCATGCAGAAGCTGACCGATACAAAGGTCACCGACATGGAATATTACACCTTTAAAAAGCTCACTTTCGCAGGTGTTAAGGATGTGATCTTCGCTACCACGGGTTATACTGGTTCAGGCGGATGCGAGATCTATATGGCCAATGAGGATGCAGCGAAAATTTTCGAAGCGGTGTTTGAAGCCGGTAAAGAATACGGCATTAAACCCATAGGGCTGGCAGCACGCGACACACTCCGCCTGGAAATGGGATATTGCCTTTACGGGAATGATATCAACGATACCACTTCACCCATTGAAGCAGGCCTGGGCTGGATCACCAAGTTCACCGATGCCAAGGATTTCATAGATAAGGCTTATTTATTAAAGCAGAAGAACGAAGGTGTAAAACACCGCCTGGTCGGCTTTGTGATGGACGACAAGGGGATCCCCCGCCACGGCTATGACATCACCGATGCAGCCGGGAACAGGATAGGGGAGGTCACTTCGGGTTCCATGGGACCCACCTTAAAATTCCCTGTTGGAATGGGATATGTCCCAGCTGAGCTATCAAAAGAAGGCTCAACGATTTATGTGAAAGTAAGAGAGAAAGTGCTGAAGGCCCACGTTGTGAAGTTCCCATTCTATAAAGGGTAGGTATACTAAGTGGGTTTAAGGAACGTTATAATCAGGATGCAGGATGCGAGATGCAAGATGTCCAACATCCCTCATCCCGGATCTTGCATCCAAAAATCTAAATTATATGACAAAAGCAATGAATAAACTGAAAAGCATAGGGTGGACATCCATAGTGATGGTCGCCCTGATAATCGCTATGGGCCTCGCTACCGAGAGCTGCAAATCGACAGGCAAAATGTCAAAGAAAGACCGCAAGGCAGCAATAGCCCTTGCAAAACAGCAGCTGCAGCCCATCATCAGCGGCACCTCAACACTTTCCCTGCCTGACCAGGAAAAGCTCGTAAACGAGATCATCAATAAAAAGCTCAACGACCCAACGGTCAACGATATGATCATACAGGCCCAGCAGGCAATCAAAAAAGCCTATGCAGAACAGGACAAAATTCACCAGCAGAAGGTGGATGCAGCAAGGGCTGAGTTGCTCGATATGCTGCTGAACAAGGACGGCAAGTCGGCAACCGAACTCCAGAATGAGCTTAATGCCATTAAAGCCCAGAAACTGAACGACACTGAGATCAATGACCTCATCCTCAAGGTACAGGCCAAGATCGACGCTATGAAAAGCAATAAAGTGGCCCTCCCCATCAAAACCCAGCTTGAGAACTCTTTCCAGGCTGTCGCGGATGCCGCAAAGGCTGGCAACCTCCCCGAGGCCGACAATGTAATCAAGAACACCCTTCAGTATTTCACAGACCCCGATGCTCCTGTACTCATCATTATTTACCGCCAGGGCAGCACTGTCGATTACGACAAGCCCACCACCATTCAGCGTTACCTGAATTTCTGCAAAGACCAGAAGAAAAGCGCAAATTCAGTGGATGCTATTCAGCAGGATGCCAGCGGAAAAATCAAAGAACTTGACCTGATCAAAAAGTAAGAAACATGAAAAAGCTATTAGCATTAATGATATTTGCAAGCCTGTTCGGAACAGGATTGCTGGCTCAGAATAAGGTCCCCCAGGTTGAGATCACTCCCGAACGCAAGCATGCCATCGACAGCCTTGCTCTCGAGAAGGTACGCGACCTCTCAAAATACATCAGTATAATCGGCGATAAAACCACACCCTGGAGCGATGCCCAGAGGGTGATAGAACGCGCCTGCGAACTATTCATGGACGGAGCTGAGATAGGCGTAAGCTCAATCAACCGCCCCGACCAGGTGAATAACTACAAGGTGCGCGAATATTTCGACCGCCTCATGCAACTGAATTATTCAAAGGTCGTCATCGACTGGTACAAAATACAATATGTGAGTGACCTCGAACGCCAGCCCGACGGCACTTTCGTGGGTGTGATCACTGTTTACCAGAAGTTCCAGGGCTACGACAAGGAAAAAGGCCTGGTGTATGAAGATACCACCAAGAAAGACATCACCATTTACGTGAAACGCAAGGAAACCCAGATAGGCGGAAGGCTTATAGGTTTCTGGGATGTTATGCTGGGAGATATCAGGGTAAAAGAAACTTCCAAAAAATAAGACTCTGCGAAAGTTAGCTTTATTACTTTTATTGTTTGCGCCCCTCGTTTCAGGGGCGCAAACAAATATTGGCGGCATTACCGGTGACGAAACCGTGTTCTATGCCCAGACCAAACAGGTGAACCAGTTCTTCAGACGGTTCAATGCCGAAGAGGATGTGAGCGGCACCAGGCTTTACCCGGGTCAGAACGGTTACCGCGACCCCAAGGCCAGGCGCAGGTACCTGAACATGCTCTTCGACAAAGACAGCCCTCTTATAAACGCTGATCAGAAAACAGTCTTCATCGAAGATGTACTTAATAAAAAAGCCCCTGTTTTCCTTGATTTCCATGCCCGGGACTGGTATTGCGAAATTACCACCACCTTCACATGGAAAAAACAAACTATCAACATCATCCTCTACCTGAGGATTGAACAGCAGAATGGCGGCTACAAATGGGTGCTCTCAAATGCATACTGCGACAAATTCAATTCATATTTCACACACCTGGGCGATACTACCAACCTGAAGTATTTCCTGCACCCCATGAGCCATGAGGTCGATTTTATGAACATCCACAAAGCTCTTGACGATCCCAAAAACATCGATTACTACCTTGCCCGCGACTACGTGCCCGATTACCTTTCGTTCTTTGTCACGGAACTCAAGGAAGGAAATCTTAAATTTGTATCGGTAATCAATGAGAAATTCCATGTTTTCCAGGTTCCCAACTGGTATTTTGAGATCTCGTTCTTCAACCGCAACAGCTACAACAGCGGATGGCTCATCTCGAACCTCGTCCGCCTCTCGCCCGGGGACAAAAAAGAATTGCTTAAGCATTACACACATAGTAATTAGCACATGAGAACCAGCTTCCACACCATAGCGGTCATTATTTTAATTATCGCCTTCGGCGGATTTGTGAGCACACAGGCCCCGGCCCAGACCAAGAAGACAAGCAGCACGCAGACTAAATCGGGGAGTAAGAGCACCACGTCACAAGGCAAGGGAAAAACTACCACGACAAAAACTTCAGGCGGTAAAACAACAGGGACGAAAACCCAGCAGGGTAAGAACTCCGGAAAGTCATCCGACAAAAACGCACCCAAGGCTGGGGCGCTGCCGGCAGGACAGGATTCTGCTTTGAGGGCGCAGGCAACAGGGCTGGTGAAATTCTTCGAAAGCACTCTTAATTTCCTGGCCGATAAGAAGAATACGGTCCAGGACAAGCAGGTGATCATCAACGAGAGCTACCTTAAATTTTTCTGGGACAGCGAGGTCCAGATAGAAGACGACCTCGACACCCACCAGGTGCCCATGTATAAGGATGTTCAGAGCTACCTTGCCGATGTGGACTTCTTTTTCAAGCAGGCCAGGTTTACTTATAATATGCAGGACATCAGCGTGATGACCAATGAATTGGGGAATTCCTTCTTCAAGATCACCTGTAATCGCAACATTACCGGTATCAACCTGAACGATGTAAGCGTTAATAACAACCAGGTTCGGTATATCGAGATCAATTACGACGAAAGCAAGGCCCAGCTTAAGATCGTCAGCATATATACCACCAAGCTCAACGAGAAAGATGATATGCGCAACTGGTGGAATGCCTTGTCGCAGGGCTGGCAGCAGAAACTCGGCAGGGATATTCAGCTTGGAGGGGGCATTACCCTTGCCCAGGTGAGTTCATACAATGACACTTCGGCCATGATTGGAGGTCAGAAAAGCGTTATAGACCAGGCAGCGTATTTTGCCGGGCTTACCCGTATCATTGGGCAAAAGAAAATTGATCTTTCGGGGGATGTGATGATATCGGACCTGAGCCCCCTGAGCAAAATGAGCGCCCTTCAGGAAGTCAACCTCAAAGGCACCCCTGTAAGCGACCTTATGCCCCTGAGGAACCTGAATAACCTGAAAGTGCTGAATATATCAAACACCGCGGTGAACAGCCTTGAACCACTGCATTACTGCACCCATATCGCTGAACTTAATATCAGGAACACCGAAATACCAGATCTGGGTCTATTGGTGAATTTTCCCTCGCTCCAGGACCTGGACCTGAGCAATACAAAGATCTCTTCACTGGTGCCAATTTCCGCCCTTGATTCCATTGACGACCTCAGGCTTTCAAATACCCCGGTGAGTGACCTTTCTCCGCTTGCAGGTCTTGTGAATATTGAATTACTGAGTATCTCATCCACAAAAGTCACCTCTCTTGATCCCCTGAAGAACCTTATAAAGCTGAGGATACTCCAGTCAGACAGCACAGGCATATCCAGCCTGGGCGCACTCGACAAGCTACCGGCCCTGCAAAAGCTGTACTGCGATTATACCAACCTGCCCAAGCAGGAGGCCATCAGCTTCATGATCAGGCATCCAAAGGCTTTCCTGGTGTTTGAATCGGACGAACTGGCAAAATGGTGGAGCGGAATGAATACCGACTGGCAGAACCTGCTCAGTCATTTTACCGAACTCAGCAGTCCACCGTCAAAAGAACAACTTCATAAACTCATTCTTGTCGACAGTCTGAATATAGTGGGCAGGATGAACATCAAGAGCCTGGAGCCTGCGGCCATGCTTTCGCTGCTGAGGGTTTTATATGCATCAAGTACCGGTGTGACGGATATTGCTCCTCTGAAAAACCTGGTCAACCTTCAGACCCTCTACCTCAACAATACTTCGGTGAGCAGCCTTCAACCTTTGAGTGCTTTGGCAAATCTTAAAGTGATAAGCATAGAGAACACCCAGGTAGCCGATCTTTCGCCTTTGTACGGGATGGCTAACCTTGTTTATGTGTATGCCGATAACAGCCAGGTGGTGCTTAAGGAAGCCAATAAGTTCTTCGATAAAGTTCAGGGCTGCCTGCTGATCTTCCAGACGTTCGAAAACAACAACTGGTGGAAGGGGCTGAGCAAGGCCTGGCAGGATGTGTTCATCGCCGCCGAAGGGCTTAAAGTCCAGCCCGACAAGCTGCAGCTTCAGCAGATCGCCAACATGGATGAACTCAGCTTCGCAGAGAATTTTTCGATCAGTGACCTTACCCCGGTGCAGAAACTTTCGAGGCTTGAGAAGCTCAGCTTTACAGGTACTACAGTGAGCAGCCTGTTGCCATTATGTAATATTATGATGCTGAAGAGCCTGCACTGCGGAAAGAACCCCATTACTGATCTTACTCCGGTTGCCGCCCTGTCAAAACTGACCGACCTTGACTTCAGCAACTGCCAGGTTGAAGAGCTGATGCCGATCCAGAATATGACACAGCTCGAAAGCCTTAAATTCAGCGGTACTCCGGTGAAAAGGCTGAAATACCTGGTCAACCTGAGGAACCTGAAAGTTCTTGAACTATATAATACCAAGGTGAGCTCACTGGATGAACTTGAAAATATGCGTGACCTCGAATCTCTGAAGATCTTCAACACCAAGATCTCGGCGAAAAAGGTTGAAAAGTTCAAACTGACCCACCCGAAATGCGAAGTGGTATACTATTGAATCGTGACTCGTGAATCGCGACTCGTGAATCGTTCAATTCAATCGTGAATCGTAAATCGTACATCGTAAATGAATATTGAGGTCTGCTTCACTCCAAAGCTCTTTCCCGACATCCTCACAAAGGATAATTATGTGGTTGTGCTGGCGGATATCCTTCGCGCTACGACAAGCATTTGCGCGGCTTTTCAGAACGGGGTAAAAGAAATAATCCCCGTGGCGGGCCTTGAAGAAGCCAGGGAGATGAAATCCAAAGGCTTCCTTTTAGCCAGTGAGCAGGACGGTAAGAAACTGGATTGGGCCGACTTCGGGAACTCCGCATTTAACTTTACAACTGAAGCAATAGGAGGGAAGTCCCTTGTTTATTGCACTACCAACGGAACCCGTGCCATAGAGATTGCTAAAAATGCAGAGAAGATCGCCATGGGAGCCTTTGTAAATCTTTCGGCCCTGGCTGAATGGCTGGTTAAGGAAAACAAGAATGTGGTGATCCTTTGCTCCGGCTGGAAAAACAAATTCTGCCTGGAAGACTCCCTCTTTGCCGGAGCGCTTACTGAGAAGTTGCTCAACAGTCCCGGCTTTACAACCTGCTGCGACAGCGCCCAGGCTTCGATGGACCTCTGGAAAGTGGCTATGGTTGACATTTTTGATTATCTTGAAAAAGCTGCACACCGCCACCGTCTGAAAAGACTGGGGCTCGATGATGTGATCCCATACAGCTTTACCACCGACTCCACCCGGGTCGTCCCTGTCTATGAGAATGGGGTGATACTCAACGAAGGGTAAGCGAACGATCAGCGAAAGAAAGCCGCACTGACTTCGGGGATAAAAAAAACGTTAAACTTCTGTTAAAATATTTCGAAAATTCGAAATTCGAAATATTTTTGCACCTCCAATTTAATTTAACTGCTTATGGAAGTGAGTGTTGAAAGTATTTCGAAATCTTACGGGTTCCAGAAGGCCGTGGATAACATCTCTTTTAAGGTGAATACCGGTGAGATCGTCGGTTTCCTCGGCCCCAACGGGGCAGGTAAAACCACCACCATGAAGATCATTACATGCTTCATGGCCCCGGATGAAGGAAATGTCACCGTCGGTGGCCTCTCGGTTTTAAATAATCCCGAAGAGGTAAAGAAACATATCGGCTACGTGCCCGAGTCCAATCCGCTGTACAGGGATATGGCCATTATCGATTACCTGGCCTTCGCCGCTGCGATCCAGGGCGTGCCAAAGGCTAAGATCAGGGAACGAATACTGGAAATGGTTAATGTATGCGGACTGAAAAGCGAAAAGCATAAGAAGATCGGTGAACTTTCGAAGGGTTACCAGCAGCGTGTAGGGCTGGCCCAGGCGCTGATCCATAATCCGGAAGTCCTTATACTTGATGAACCCACATCAGGCCTCGATCCCAACCAGATCGTCGAGATCAGGGAACTGATCAAACGGATCGGCCGTGAAAAGACAGTCATCATGTGCTCGCATATCCTTGCCGAAGTGGAGGCCACCTGCGACCGCATCGTCATTATCAGCGGGGGTAAGCTGGTTGCCGACAGCACTTCCACATCCCTGCGCAAGCAGGCTCAGAATAAAGAGATTATCAAGGTAACAATAGAAGATGCCGACCGCAATGTGGTTTTCAATAAGCTTAAAGCTCTTGATACTGTTGAGCTGGTGGATTTCCTTCCTGAACACACCCAGGCTTTTGAGGTGCTGAGCAAGGCAGGTTCCAGCTCAAGGCGGTCTATTTTCAGGCTTTGTGTCGAGAATTCCTGGGCCCTCACCGAGATGACTCCTGTAGAACGCAAGCTCGAAGAGGTATTCCGCGACCTTACCACCGTTAATTAGGATTATTTCCGGCTACATCATTCTTAAATTAAAACATACAAAATACGACATATGAATAAACTATGGATTATCACAAAACGTGAGCTGAAGTCTTTCTTCGATTCCCTGATGGCCTACGTTATGATAGTGCTCTTCCTGGGTTTCAGCGGGTTCTTCACCTGGCTTTTCGGGAGTGACGTCTTCATGGTAAACCAGGCCAGCCTCCAGTCTTTTTTCGGAATAGCATTCTGGTCCCTCTTTTTCTTTATCCCTGCTGTTACCATGGGTTTGCTTGCTGATGAGCGTAAAAGCGGCACTATCGAGCTGCTTGTAACCAAACCGGTCAGCGACTGGCAGATCGTTGCAGGTAAATTCCTTGCAGCATTTTTACTGATCTGTATCACCCTGGCACTTACGCTTCCTTATTATTTCTCGGTTGCCGGCATAGGCAAGATCGACCATGGCGCAGTCTGGATGGGATACATCGGGCTGCTGTTCATGAGCGCCTGTTATATCAGCATAGGAATGTTTGCCAGCAGCATTACCGGGAACCAGATCGTGGCTTTCCTGATCGCCCTTTTCATAGGGATATTCTTTCAGCTGGTATTCCAGATGCTTTCGGGCACATCACTGGGATGGTTCGGGGCATTCATGAATTACCTCAGCATAGGCAACCATTTTGAAAGCATGGCAAGGGGAGTCGTAGACTCAAAGGACATCATCTATTTCCTCTCCATCATCATACTTGGACTTACAGGAACAGAACTGGCACTTTCGAAACGTAACCTTTTCAATTAACAGGGCTATGAAAAAAGGTAAATCAATCACAACCTACGTTCTACTGGTCATAGGGATCATTGTACTGGTAAACTTCCTGGCCGACCGTTTCTTTTTAAGACTGGATTTTACGGCCGATAAAAGATATACCCTGAGTGAAGCAACTAAGAATATTCTCAGGTCAATGAAGGAACCCGTGACGGTGACGGCTTATATCAGCGAAGAGCTTCCTCCTGATTTTGCCCGCCTTCGCAGGGATTTCAAGGATGAACTGACTGAATATTCAAATCGTTCGGGTGGAAAAGTTTTATTTGAGTTCATCAATCCGAACAAGGATGAGCAGACCGAGCAGAAGACCATGCAGGAAGGCATTCAGCCGGTGCTGATCAATGTAAGGGAAAAGGACCAGATGAAGCAGCAGAAGGCTTATCTGGGAGCCGTGGTTCATTATGGGGAAAAGAAAGAGGTCATCCCCTTTATCCAGCCAGGCGCTGCCATGGAATACAGCCTGTCGACAAGCATTAAAAAAATGACCATTGAGAATAAGCCTAAGCTGGGCTTTATCCAGGGGCATGGCGAACCCAGCCCCAATACGATGATGCAGGTTATTCAGGCTCTTTCTGTTTTATATGATGTGGAGGATGTAAAACTCAGCGACTCTGCCTTTGACCCGGGCAAGTACAAGACCCTGGTATGGGTTGCCCCCAAGGATTCAATCCCTGCCGCCCAGTTTGCAAAACTCGATTATTTCCTTTCGAGTGGCAGGAATATCTATATAGCTATGAACAGGGTGGAGGGTAACTTTCAGAATGCCTCAGGAAGCGTGATAAATACAGGTCTTGAGCGCTGGCTGCAGGAAAAGGGACTGAGGGTTAATCCTGATTTTGTTATTGACATGAGTTGCGGAAGCGTGATGGTGAATCAGCAGCAGGGCGGCATGACTTTTCAGACCAATATGCAGTTCCCTTATCTTCCTCTTCTTACGAAATTCCCCGAAAGCCCGGTTACCAAGGGACTCACATCAGTGATGCTGCAGTTTGCAAGTTCAATGGAATATTCGGGTGTTAATAAAGATGTGACATTTACGCCCATTGCAACCACTTCGGATAAAGCCGGGACAGAGAATGCCCCCCTGCAATTCAATATTGCCAGGAACTGGCAGCAGAAGGATTTCACCCGTTCGAAAGTTGTGCTTGCAGGGGTATTGAGTGGCAGGATCTCGGGAAATGCAAATTCAAGGATGCTCGTTGTATCCGACGGGGATTTTCCTATCAACGGTGAAGGGCAACAGGCAAGGCAGATCCCGCCCGACAACCTGAATTTCTTTGTGAACGGTGTGGACTGGCTTTCGGATGATACTGGGCTGATCGATCTCAGGGCAAAAGAAGTGAGCTCGAGGCCGCTCGACCAGATGGAAGACGGGAAAAAAGCCTTCATCAAATACCTCAACTTCCTGCTTCCGCTTATTCTAATCGTAGGTTATGGATTTTTCAGGTGGCAGTACCGACGTAACCTGAGAATGAAAAGAATGAACGAAAATTATATCTGAGATGAAGAATATTAAAAACAGTACACTCCTGGTCATTTTCGGTGTCCTTGCCCTGCTGGTTGTAATTTTCTACCTGTATGACAGTAAAAAAGGTGAACGGAGTTTTCGCAGCGAACTGTTTACTATAGATTCTGCAAGGGTGAACAAATTCACGATCTACCCGAAAACAGGTAAGAAACAGCCTCTCGTGCTTGCAGGTTTGGGAAAAACCTGGACCATCACGTCGGGGAATAAAACTTATCCCGCCGATACCAGTGTAGTATACCAGGTCATCAGTTCATTGATATCTGCAAAACCCGAACGGGTTGCAGGCACCGACAAGGCATCATGGAAAGAATTTGAGGTCACCGACAGCTCATCCATCCGGGTTGTGGCAGAGCAGGGTAGTGATGTCGTTGCGGATTTCAGGGTTGGGAAAATGTCATACAGCATGGGAGGCCGCGGCAATGGAGGCAGGCAGAGAATGGTCGTCAAATCGCATATACGTGTCGCAGGTGACGACAGGGTGTATGTCGTGGACGGCTTCATTTCAATGCTTTTTGGCGATGATGCATCGGCATACAGGAACAGGATACTATGCAGGTTTAACAGGTCCCAGGTGAACAAACTCACCTTCACCTGTCCCGGCGACTCTTCCTTCATCCTCCTTAAACAGGATAAGAAATGGATGCTGTGTGAAAAGCCTGCCGATTCAGTTGCTGTGGTACACTATATCGGATCCATCGCCAACCTGTTCAATGGAGAGTTCGCCGATGAAAAAGAGATCCCGCTTACTTTCCCTTTCACACTGAAGATAGAGGGAGCGAATTTTGCTACCGTCGAAATGCAGGGCTCAGCAAGTGAGGAGACCAAACGGTATTTCGTTAAATCAGCTATGAATCCTGCAGTATTCGGCGGACTTACGCCATCGCTCTTCAGGCAGGTCTTCCCGGGTAAAGGCAAATTTGAGCCGGGTAAAACCGTCAGCAAGCCCGGGAAGAAGAAAAAAGACGAACAAGCTCAGGCATTATGAGCTGGTACAAAAAAGGCAGGGCCGTTTGCAACCCTGCCTTTTTTATTGCTATGATTCTTTTTCATTCCTCGGTGATCCTCAGGTCGTAGATACTCCTGAAACCCTGGAAATATGCGCTAAGGTTCACATCCAGTTCTTTAAGCAGCCCGTTGTGAAGGTCGTAGACCCATGCATGAATCTTTGGGAACCCGGTCTTATACCACCTGCGCTGCACATGGTCGATCTTAATGATATTAACGCATTGTTCGACGACGTTGAGCTCTACAAGGCGGTCAAACTTTTTATTAGGATCGTTAATAAGGTCAAGTTCCTTCTGGTTTAAGCGGTAAACATCACGCAGGGTTTGCAACCAGCTGTTCAGCTGACCCATGTCGGTGGGGTGCAGCGCAGCTTTCACTCCTCCGCAGCCGTAATGCCCGCAAACGATGATGTGCTCCACTTCAAGATGCTCAACGGCATATTGTATCACAGCATTGATATTGCTGTCGGTTGAGACCACCAGGTTTGCAATGTTGCGGTGTACGAAAACCTCACCCTCGTCAAGCCCCATGATCACATTGGCAGGGACCCTGCTGTCGGAACATCCTATATAGAGATAATGCGGTTTCTGCTCCTTTGCAAGCTTCTCGAAAAAATGCTCGTCAGCAGCCAGTTTGCTTTTTACCCAGGCCCTGTTGTTTTCAAATATTTTTTCGTAATCTTCCATAGACTAAATTAATTTTTCAAGGCTGATCTCTACTGTGATCTCAACTGTTTTTGAAATGTTGTTTGCAACAGCTCCGGGGATTTTTATATTGTAATCTGAAAGCAGAATGCTGAATTTCGAATTCCCTATCAGTTTGCCTCCCTTGACTTCGATGCTGCCTTTTTGTTTAACAGCTTGCGTTACTCCGTGAAGTGTGAGTTTTCCTTCCACATTTACTTCGTAAACCCCGTCCTTCGCAATATTCACATCTTTGATATTGGTTATTTTGCCTGAAAAGAGGGCATTCGGATACTTATCGGACTCCACGTAATTCTCGTTGAAATGTTCCTGCATCAAGGCTTTGTCGAACTCGAAAGATTTCTCCAGCACCTTGAATACAAAATCACCTGTTGCTGCATCAAGGGCGGCATTTACCTGGTGATTGTGAGCTTCGATCTTCTCAAGCGGGCTTTCGGAAAAGAATTTAATATGGCCTGTCTTGGTTATGAATTTCTGGGCATCTGCTGAGAAGGAAACTGCAGTCAGGCAAAAAACTAATATGATCAGGTTCTTCATGGTTTCTTTTGATTTGCTATTTTACAATTGAAGATTTATCAAGTATTATATCGGTATCGTTAAACCCAGTGCAATACCCTTTTAACTTTAAATCAGCGCCGGGTTGAAGTTTTCCTGCCTTCTCCCTGAATGCTGGCAGCATGGTGCAACGCACTCCCTGGTCCCCGAACATTCCCTGTTCAAAAACAAAAACGCAGGTGGTGAGGGAATCTTTAACTTCAACTTTGGACAGTTTGCCTGTTACTGCAACAACTTTACCATTGTATTTTGTCCCGGCCTTGTTTTTATCGGCGGTAAACTCTTTATACAGATCAGCTGCAGCAAGGGTATAGGCAGCATCAATCTTTTCATAATCAGGATGTGGTTTGTTATAAAGAAAATAGGCGACCACGGCCCCGGTAATGAAACCAAGCGCCAGCAGTGCTAAAGCAATTTTAAGCCAGTTTTTCATGTTTATTGTTTTTTTCTGAATTCCTTTGGTTTGACAACGGTAAATATCCTGGAGATATTGAATCCAAGGAAAATATCCCCGTTCTGCCATTTCCCTGTTGTTTGCGTAACGAGGCTTTCGGTGTTTTCTCCATTGGCATTGGTGAGGAATATCTGGAATACATGTCCGCCGGTTTCTATGTCAACTCCCACCGATAACGCGCTTGTGGCCGGGATTGATTTGATCTGGTGCGGGAAAAGGTAGTAGTATTCGGCGTTGATGGCTACACGCTGGCTGATCTTGAAACGTGCTCCTGCTCCAAGCGAGAAAACGTTATTATGGTCTTCGGGACCGGTTACGAGATTGACGTGCACGTAGGTAGGCATGATCTGCAGTGAAAACCTTTGGCCGAATTTCCTGGCAAGTATCACCTGTGAGGCATACGACATCCTCGAAGTGAAATAATTCTTACGGCTGGGATCCGACCATTTGGTAGTGTAAATAGCAGTGCTCCCTAAGATGGTCAGCGTGAAAGGCATCCTTCTTGCTCCTTTGCTCTGCCTCAGTACCTTGAACTTCAAAAAGCCGTCCCAGGTGTTCTGCAGAGTGTTCAGCCCGACCCCCAGGCCCAGCCATTTCGTTACCCCATACTCAAGCCCAAGACGTACCTGCGCCTGCTTTAAACCGAAGAGGTTCTCATAACCTGTGTTCAATGCTCCGAAATGATGTGAAAAAATAAAAAGGAGGTCTCCCGTCCCGGGATTCTCGCAGGAATGCCCGACAACAACCCTGGTGGCTTTGAAGGTGGCCGAGGTATAGTCGATTACCGGTGCTGCTTCCTTGTTAAGAAGATTCATCATGTCATCCTGGGCATTGGCCGTAAAAGCTGTCAATGCAAGGATCATAAAAGCGACTAATTGTATTTTGGTTTTCATGTAATTTTTTTAGTTGTTGGGAGACCCCATATTTATCCATTTTTTAATTTTACCCAGGTCGCAGGGCGATAACTGGCTGGCTTGTTTAGGCATGGGTTTCCACCCTGGTGCCCAGCTGACAGCTTCCCACAGCCCACTGTTTGCTGCAGCTGAGGCAAGGTCCTGCGGTGTGTCGGTAATCACCCCGGCTGATGCCAGTGCGGTTGAATGGCATACATTGCAGTTCGCTGCCATAATGGGTGCAATCGTCCCCGAGTAAGTGACATTGGAACTGTCACAAGGTGCAGTAGGGAAAGGATACAGGTCATATTCGTTATCATTATAGCATGCACTTAATAACAATGCCAGAGATGACAGGATAAAAACACCTTTAATGATTTTCTTCATCTTGTATATTGGTTTTTATTGAGGTTTGCCAAGGTTAATCCAAATCTGAAACAAGTTGATTTCGCAGGGCGAAAGGAATTCTCCTCCCTTTGGCATGGGGTAGAATCCGGTCTCATGCCTGAGGGCCCCCATCAGCCTGTTACTGTTTGCACATGCAACCACATCGCTGTATGTCTGCAAGCTTATGCTATAAGCAGGATTTGATCCTCCATGGCAACCTACGCACCAGTTTGCCACAATCGGATTTATGGATGTATTGTAGGTTACATTTGAAGAGTCACACCCAGCCGAATCACATTTATTATTGAATGCACCCTGTGCAATCCACCAGTAAATTATGCTTTTCTGGCTCATGTTAAACGGAGTGCTCGGAGGCATTCTTTGCTGGGAACCGGCGAAAAGAACCTTGTACAGCTCACTGTTTTGGGGGTCAAATGGTTTTACCAGTTTTATGATGCCTGCATAATTGTCGAGAACCTTGTTCGACTTATGCGTTGCTTCATCATGGCACCCTGTCTTGGCACAGCCTGAAAGGATCACAGGCAATACCGAGTTCCTGAAATAGACAGTATCTAATGCACATTTAAATTCCGGACCAGGCAGGGGTGGTCGGGGAGGCGGTACTGAAAGGTCAGCGACGTGATGGCAGGATGTTAAGCCAAGACCTGCTATGATAGTCAATAATATTAAAGATGATAATCTCATTTTTGTTTGAATTAAATGTGTTGATATATAGAGTGTTATAGGGCATCTTTAAATTATTTTTATATTCGGAATGCGACAAAAGTAAAGAAATGCATATTAATAAAAAATATTTTTTACTCACCATTTAAACGAAAAATTATAATCCGGTATTACTCACATCAATACATTTAAATACGTATAAATATTTTATATCATTAAAGTAAAAATGTAATTTTCGAACAATATGAGAGTTTTGATTTCACAAACGTATAAAAATGAAAACGAAACTGCTAATCATGATTTGCCTTGTTTGCTCCTTCACGGCATTCTCCCAGGAGCAGATAACCAGCAATGATTCCACATCTTCATATAAGATCAATACTGTATTCGGCGCCGGGCATAAAGGCTGTAAAATCCCTTTCGGCTATTTTATACAATTTGATGCCGGGTATACCAAGTTCGGTCATCATAATGTTTTCCTGCCTGAATTCAGCATGGGAATGATCCTGAACCACAACTGGTCTGTTGGTATGACCGGAAGTTTTATAGGGAATCCCCAGGGCTTGAGTTTTCATCATACCTACACTGATTCAACCGGGCAGCAGACAAAAGATTACAAATACCTCAAGGGAGGGTTCGGGGGGGCATTGCTGGAATACACCTTGTTTCCACGCTCGATAGTACATGTGTCATTCCCTTTAATGATCGGAATGGGTTATCTCTACTGGGATTATGCAAAACATTCTACCCCGGGTACCTCAGGCAGCACCTTCTATCATAATAATACATACGGTACTGCTTTCTTTGTCATTGAACCAGGTGTTAAAGCAGAATTGAACCTTTCAAAGATGTTCAGGCTTGGTCTTACTGTAAGCTACCGCTGGGCGCCTGATCCTGACCTCAGGTATTCTTCCGACGGGCTGATAAACCAGTTCAATATAAAACTCGGGCTGAAGTTCGGGAAGTTCTGATAACCTCATTCGGCAGGCTTGAAAGTAAGCCTGATTTTCACCGGGTGTTTTGCCTTAGCTTTTACATCATAGGTGGATGCCGGCGGCAAAGTAACCTCGTCAATCCCGGGACCGCTTAGAATGTCATAATCCCATTTTTTACTTGTCCATTCAAGATTGTTTTTTTTATCCGGCTGCATGCTGCAGCCTTCTATCCCGTTGATTGTAACCCAGCGGCCGGGCGGGATCGTGACCTCATACGAAAGATAGATCTCTTCAACATTACTGAGTTGCCAGTCATCATCCCCTGCAAGGTAGGTGGCAAAAAGCTGGGCATCGTAATATTCATCTTTTCCTGCATTGTATGGCAGCATATGCAGATCGAGCCTGAAGTCTATCCGTTGATCGGTGCGGGCTATGCTGCTTATCGAGGACTTGCTGAATTCGGTGATCTTGTCAAAATTCCATCCCGGTATTTTTTTTCCGACGAGATCCGATTTGATTCTCTCTATCCCCGGTTCGGTAAACCCCTTTGACCGGCTCTGCACCGGGGCGCCATTATCGGTCAGCGATGTGTTACCACCTGCACCCTGATTCGGGGACGAGATGGCAGTGCTTCTCAGAAACGGGCTTAAAATGATGGTCCTTAGCCTGGGAATGGTCAGGACAGTGATTGCCAGCCCAATGAGTATCAGAATAATTGGCAGGATAAATTTCTTCATTACAGAAAGCGTATTTTTGCATTCTCTCTTCCAAAGATAAAATATTTACAGTTCATATGAAAATCTTAATAATCATGCGGTCATGAGCATTGCATACAGCCTGATGTCCTGTGGAGGGCAGCAAAATGATGAAAATCAGAAAAGTGAAAAATTCAAATTCCTCACCGAACAGTTTGGCGATTCGAAAATACTCAGATACCAGGTCCCCGGTTTTGAAAACCTCAGCCTGGAACAGAAGAAGCTGATCTTTTACTTAAGCCAGGCTGCCCTGTGCGGCAGGGACATTATTTATGACCAGAACTGTAAATACAACCTCCTGGTCCGCCACACTTGCGAGGCGGTGTACGACGGGTTCAGGGGAGACCGAACATCCGAAGACTTTAATAAATTTTTAATATACCTCAAAGAGTTGTGGTTCAATAACGGGCTTCACCATCATTATTCCACTGATAAGACGCAGCCCCGATTTTCAAAAGAATTCTTTATCACGGCAGTAGAATCTGTTTCCACTGAAAAGCTGCCCCTGGCCATAGACCAGAGCTCCGTTGGACTGGCAGAAGAGGTTGCAGCCATCATTTTTGACAGGTCGGTAGCGCCAAAACGGGTTTCACTTGATCCTTCACAAGACATGGTGCTGGCTTCGGCCTGTAATTTCTATGAAGGGGTGAGCCAGAAAGAAGCTGAAGAGTTTTATGCCAGGCTTAAAGAATCTGACAGGAAAGCCGGCAAGGATACCAGGGTTTCATATGGTTTGAATTCTAAGCTGGTGAAGGAAAACGGGCATGTGAAGGAACTTACCTGGAAGGTTGGAAAGTTATATTCACAGGCGATTGAAAAAATAGTTTACTGGCTCTGCCAGGCTGCGGAGGTGGCTGAAACGCCTGATCAGAAAGCCTCGGTTGGTAAGCTGGTTGATTACTATAAAACCGGCAGCCTCGTGGCATGGGATGAATACAATGTGCTGTGGGTGAAGGACCAGGATGCGCTTGTGGATTTCGTGAACGGGTTCATCGAAACCTATGGAGATCCGCAGGCAATGAAAGCCGGTTGGGAATCGGTGGTGAATTTCAAAGATGTTGAAGCCACGAAACGAACCACTATCATCAGCGATAATGCCTTGTATTTTGAATCCAATTCCCCGACCGATCCACAGTTTAAGAAAAAAGAAGTGAAGGGAGTTTCGGCAAAGGTCATCACCGTAGCCCAGCTTGGCGGAGAATGCCACCCCACTACGCCTATCGGGATCAACCTGCCGAACGCCAACTGGATACGTTCGGAGCATGGCTCCAAGTCGGTGACTATCGATAATATTACCTATGCATACGACCAGGCCTCGCTTGGCAATGGATTCCTTGAAGAATTTGCGGCTTCGCCGGATGAGGTTGCGAAGATTAAAGAATATGGTTATGCGGCTTCAAGCCTCACCACCGACATGCACGAATGCCTTGGCCATGCTTCGGGTCAGCTAAAACCGGGAGTAACTCACGATATGCTGAAAAACTACCACTCCTCCATAGAAGAATCACGTGCCGACCTTTTTGCCCTGTATTATATCCTTGACAGTAAGATGGTGGAGCTGGGGCTGCTTAAATCGATGAAGGCAGGAGAGGCTGAATACGATGGATTCATGCGCAACGGTCTGATGACACAGCTGGTCCGCATCAAACCAGGCAAGGATATTGAGGAGGCTCATATGCGTGACCGTTCACTCATTGCGCACTGGGTATATGAAATGGGCAAAGAAAAGAACATCGTTGAGAAATTCACAAAGGCTGGCAAGACGTATGTCAGGATCAACGATTACAACGGACTAAGGGAACTCTTCGGCCTGCTCCTGAAAGAGATCCAGAGGATAACTTCCGAAGGGGATTACAAGGCAGGCAGGGATCTCATCGAAACCTATGCCGTGAAAGTGGACCAGGATCTGCATAAGGAAGTGCTGGAACGGTATAAAAAGCTGAATGTCGCTCCGTATGCAGGATTCATCAACCCGGTCTATGAAGAGGTAATGAAAGGCGATACAATTGAGGATATAAAGGTTTCATATCCCGAGGATTTTGCGGCGCAGATGATGGAGTACTCGCGTAAATTCTCCTATCTGCCGGTGAGATAAACACGACAATCTGCCCGTTTACGAAATTTTCACTTACATTTACCTGATTAAGATTGTAATTGGCCAAAATGTAAATTAGGTTTGCAGCACAATAGATTTTCTTTATTAGTATCCTTGCCATGTTTAAAATTCTTATTGCTGAAGATGATGAAGTTAACAGGTATTTCATTTCATTCCTGTTGAGAGCCCTCAGCAAGGATATTTTAACAGACGTCAATGGGATTGAAGCCGTAAATATTTCAAAGGCCAACCCTGACCTGAGCCTTGTCCTTATGGATATCAACATGCCCGAAATGGATGGTTCCCAGGCCATGAAAGAAATCAGGAAGATACGGCCCAAACTCCCGATGATTGCAGTTACCGCCTACGGCATCAACTTCGATAATGAAAATTTACTTGAGGCGGGATTCGACGACTACCTTGCAAAGCCCTATACCAGGGACCAGTTGCTCGGGAAAATTTTGAAACACCTCTGATCAGTCCTTGACAAATTTTACATTCCTGGCCCCTGCAGTCGCAATGGCAAGCGTTCGTGTGTTCATAAATCATGTAATAACAATCAGTGATTCCACCGGAGCCGGGCATTGAAAGAAAGTAATTTTGTCGCCTCTTTAAGGTGAAAAAATGGCTAAACTCATAATTCTTTCAATATTTTCCTGGATGTTGTTGTTCCCCGGTAATGTGCCGGTGGGTGCTGAAAAATACCCTCAGAATTATTTCCGTTCGCCGGTTGATTTTCCTATTTCTTTGGCCGGGTCTTTCGGGGAGTTGCGAAAAAATCATTTCCATTCAGGAATAGATATACGCACCGGGGGCAGCGTAGGCAAAGCTGTAAGAGCTGCCGCCGATGGCTATGTCTCCAGGGTTTTCATCAACCAGGCAGGGTTCGGCAAGGCCCTGTACATTGCCCATTCAAACGGATATACCACAGTATACGGGCACCTGCTGAGATTCAACGGGGCCATTGGCAACTGGATCAAGAAACAGCAGTATGACCAGGAAACGTTCGTGCTGGATGTCCAGGTACCAGCCGGTTTGTTAAAGGTAAAGAAAGGCGATATAATAGCATACTCAGGTAATTCTGGAGCCTCGGGCGGTCCTCACCTTCATTTCGAGGTCAGGGAGTCGGGTAGCCAGGAGGTGATCAATCCGCTGGAGTTCGGATTTGACGTACCGGACAACACCCCGCCAAAGATCACTGCTGCCAGGATATACCCCTTCGATGCCATGGCCATGGTGAACTATTCCGACAAGCCTGTATTGCTTGGCGTGACGGGTGGAGGTGGCAGTTTTTCACTCAAGACGGATGATACGGTAAAGGTCTCCGGCAATATTATTTTCGGGATTGAAACCACCGATTTCTCAGATAATTCGGGTATGAAGAACGGCGTCCCTTCGGTTGCGCTCAGCATTGACAACGAAACGGTGTATTCACACCACCTTGATAAATTTTCTTTTTCCAATACACGTTATGTGAATAGCCTGCTCGATTACCCTTTACTGATGCACGGCAACCGCAAGATCCAGCGTTCATACATCGCCCTGAACAATAAGAATGATATTTACAGCCGGGTAAAGAACCGGGGCATAGTGAATTTCAATGATACCAGGGCTCATAAGGTCGTCTACACGGTCACGGATCTTTACAACAACACTTCACGCCTGGTATTCTGGGTGAAAAGCCATCCGCCCGCAGGGCGCCGCCAGGAGAATAATATTTCGAGGGGAGTTCAGATGATGCATTGCCTGGAGGCCAATCATTTTACAAGGCCAGATATTATTCTTGATATTCCAAATGATGCCTTGTATGAGGACCTTGATTTTGAATATTCCGGCGAGGCTCAGGTGCCAGGGACCTATGCAAGGCTTCACCGGGTGCAAAATGAAGATACTCCCCTGCAAACCAACTGCACCTTGTCGATAAAACCACTTTCCCTTCCCAAAGACCTGGCTTCCAGGGCTGTGATCGTTCTGGTTCAACCCGGGCACAGGTTTGCCTCAAAGGGAGGTCAGTGGGAGAACGGCTTCCTGAAAACACAGGTAAAGGAATTCGGGGATTACAGTATTGCTGTGGATGACGAGCCCCCGGTGATTAGGCCAATCAATGTAAAGCCGGGAAAAAATGTAAGCCGGCAGGGAAGCATTACAGTGAAAATCTCCGACAACCTGTCGGGCATCAAGTCATACCGTGGGACTATGAACGGAAAATGGATACTCATGGATTACGATGCCAAGAGCGGCCTGCTTACTTACCTGATCGATGAGCATATGCCGAAGGGAAAAAATACGTTCAGCCTGGTGCTGACCGATGCTGTTGGCAATCAATGCAGGTACGAAGCCGGCCTGGTAAGGTAAAACTCCTTTAGTTTCCGTCTTACCATCCTTACAGATTTCTTGCTACTTTTGCATAATGCAGGAAACCATTCTTATTCTCGATTTCGGATCCCAGTATACCCAGCTCATCGCACGCAGGGTAAGGGAGTTGAATGTGTATTGCGACATTCACCCATACAATAAATTTCCCAAAGAACTCCCCGGGCTTAAAGGAGTGATCCTCAGCGGAAGCCCGTCGTCGGTGAGGGATGTTAACGCTCCTTTTCCCGACCTTGACGGTATCAGGGGATCGGTGCCGGTCCTGGGCATCTGCTACGGCGCTCAGTACCTTGTACATTCATCCGGAGGCGAGGTCGCACCTTCGAAAATACGTGAATATGGCCGGGCAAACCTCGGGTTCATCGACCAGACCTGCAGGCTGGTAAAAGGCCTTGCAACAGGCGCCCAGGTATGGATGTCTCATGCAGATACCATCCTGAAGGCACCCTCGGCATTTAAAATAACCGGTTCAACAACCGACGTGGAATATGCTGCTTTCAAGATCAAAGGTGAGGAAACTTACGGGATACAATTCCATCCCGAAGTGTACCATACTACCGAAGGTCAGCATTTACTGAAGAATTTTGTTGTTAATATCTGCGGATGTAAACAGGACTGGACCCCGGAACTGTTCGTTGAATCAACGGTTAAAGAGCTCCAGGCAAAGCTCGGCAATGACAAGGTCGTTCTGGGGTTGTCGGGAGGTGTGGATTCCTCGGTCACGGCCATGTTGCTCAACAGGGCCATCCATAAAAATTTATACTGCATTTTTGTTGACAACGGCTTGCTGCGCAAGGATGAGTTCAGGAAAGTGATGGAACGCTACGAAAAACTTGACCTGAATGTAATAGGAGTGGACGCCGCTGACCAGTTCCTGGATGCACTGAAAGGAGTATCGGATCCCGAGAAAAAGCGGAAGATCATAGGAAAGACGTTTATCGATGTGTTTGACCAGGAGGCGCATAAGATACAGGGTATTTCATGGCTGGCCCAGGGTACCATCTATCCTGATGTGATTGAATCACGCTCGGTAAAAGGCCCGTCGGCAACCATCAAGTCACATCATAATGTAGGCGGTTTGCCCGAACACATGAAACTGAAGATCGTGGAACCATTGAATTCGCTGTTCAAGGATGAGGTTCGCAAGGTCGGGCTGAAACTTGGGCTGGATCCTGAATTCATCAACCGCCATCCTTTCCCTGGCCCCGGGCTTGCAGTGCGCATCCTCGGCGACCTGGACCGTGAAAAGATACGCCTGCTGCAGGATGTGGATGATATTTATATTTCAGGATTGCGTAAGTTTGATCTTTATAATAAGGTATGGCAGGCATTTGCAGTTCTTTTACCGGTGCAAAGCGTAGGTGTGATGGGGGATGAAAGGACTTATGAGAGTGTTGTGGCTCTGCGTGCGGTGACTTCAACCGACGGCATGACTGCCGACTGGGCTCATCTTCCGCATGAATTTCTTTCGCATATCAGCAACGAGATCATCAATAAGGTTAAAGGAGTGAACAGGGTGGTGTATGATATATCATCCAAACCGCCGGCTACGATTGAATGGGAATAACCGTGAACCGGATCACGAGTCTCGGATCACGATAAATCTGAACAATGTCTAAATTTTTCTGCATTCTTGCATTTATTACAGCAACCCTGGGCCTGCATGCCCAGACCTACCAGGAGCAGCTCAAGGCGATACGGTCGACAGTGGTTGAAAAGAAGGAAGGCAAATCATATTACATCCACACAGTTAAAAAAGGCCAGACCCTGTACATGATCTCCAAAGCCTATGGAGTGGAAGTAAATGATATCATTGCCGAAAATCCTGGAGTGAAGGAAGGACTCAAAGCCGACCAGACCCTTCATATTCTTTTTCCTGCCCCGAAAGAAGAAACTGTAAATAAACCGGTAACCGTTACCCGAAAACAGGAATCCGTAAGCCAGAAACCTGCTGCAGTCACACCGGATCCCGGATCCCGGATCCCGGATCCCGCAATAGTTTCCTGCGGCTCAGATACGGGTTGCCGTTCGAAAAACTACAAGGTCGTGCTCATGCTTCCCCTTTACCTTGAAGAAGTTGAAGCCATGAACCCTGAAGCTGCCACTGAAGAAACTGTGACAAACTGGAATTCTTTGAAATACCTGCCTTTCTATGAAGGATTCAGGATTGCTGTGGATTCACTGCAGAAACAGGGACTCCACCTAACCCTGCATGTGTACGATGTAGGTAAAGATACGGCCAAAACAAGGCTTCTGCTGAAAAAGCCTGAGATCAGGTCGGCCGATCTTATCATCGGCCTGCTCTTCGCTAAGAACTTCCAGATGGTGGCAAAGTTCGCTCATGATTTCAGGATCCCTCTTGTGAACCCACTGAGTGAAAGGAGCGAGATCATCAGGGATAATGATATGGTGTTCAAAACCAATCCTTCACGGAGTTTCATGCTGGACGACCTGGCAGAATACATGCAGAAAAAAATGTTCAGGGCACAGATCCTGATTGTGAGGAACGGGCAGTATAAGGATAAGGATATTTCTGAAAAGCTGAAGAAGGCCTGCCAGGAAAAAAACCTGAATGCTTTGATCGTTGAAGGACAGGATGTTGCCATCGGCAAGCTTTCGAAATCAAAGGAGGATGTTTTAGTGGCCTTTACCGATAACAATGTTTATGCGCTTGAACTCATGCGCAGGTTCTATGAATTGAGGAATGATTACTCCATCAGTCTTATCGGACTTCCCGACTGGGACAAGATAGAGGGCCTTGAAACGGATTTTCTCAACGGACTGAACACCCATATGGTTTCTCCTTCCTTCGTTGATTATTCGGACCCCGGTGTGAAAAAAATGGTATTACGTTACCATCTTCAATTTAAAACCGATCCTGAGCCATTGGCATTTGAAGGCTTCGACGCCGGGTACTACTTTCTTTCGGCCCTGATGAAATTCGGGAAACAACTCCCTCAATGTATCCAGGATTTCAGGCTTAAAACCACAGCGACCAGTTTTGAGTTCGTACGTGGAAACAATAACAACAATAACGGTTTCGAAAACCGTTACTGGTCGATATACAAATATGAAGGTTTTAAGCTGCTGAAGGTGAATTAAGATTTCCCTACAGGCAATGCCAGCAGAGGCACATTCGTTGCAAAAAGGTTCTTCTTCGTGATATTCCTTGTAAATACCATATAAACCAGCGAATGCTTATGCGGCTGGAAAGCGATCAGGTTGATTAATTTGCCTTTCACGAACTGGTCGATCGTATCCTGGTTCTCTCCCTCGACCTCAATCACATTGAAATGTATCTTGCCTTCGGCAGTTTCCTTTTCAAAGCCCGACTGCAGCTTTTTCATTTTGGCATTGGCTTCAGCAGCTTTTAAGGGAGTGCAGAAATGAACCGTGTGGACCTGGTTATTAAACGGTTTGAAGATATCAATCAGGGTGGTGATCGATTGGTGGTTGCCGTCCGACAGGTCGGCAGCAAACATCACATTTTCAAAACCTTTAAAATTTTTCATCACGGGAATAGTGAACACGGGCACCTTAACATGATCGATGATGAAGGTTGAGACTTTGCCCCAAACATTAAGGTTGTTTCCTTTGCCGGTAGTTCCGATGACGATCATATCGGGTTTAAAATCATTATAGATCTCGAGAAGCTCATATTCAACTTCCCCTCCGCTGACATGGCTGGTGATGGTAACGTTCGCCAGGTTCTTCTCTTTGGTCCTTGTCTCCATTTTTTCCTGGAGTTCTTTCATGCCGGCTTCAGCCTGCTTGAAAATTTCCCTCATCAACTGTTCGTTGTAGAGGGTTGTCATGTCGAGAGTATCGGGGAAAGTGGTATCGGTAAGAATGATCTGGTCGAAATAAGTATGGAACAATTTCAACTCTGCGCCGTATGTGGCGGCCAGTTCAAGGGCATACATGCATGTGATCTCGGTGTGCTCCGAGAAATCAACGGGGACTAATATCTTTTTCATAGCGTAAAGTTAAAAAATTCATAAGCTCTTTGCAATTTTTTTTATTTGAATAGGTATTTTCAAGGTGCATAAGCCTGGCCTGTATCATTTCTTCGGTAAACTCCTCGCCGAAACAACTCATGGCTTTTTCCCTCAGTCCGTCCGGGTCGTCGGCGATGAGGCAAAGCGGTGCAAGCATTGTCCCTGCGACCATATTCTTATTAACCAGGCAAAATCTGCCGTTATACAGGGCATTTAAAAGTTTAAGCTTTAAGCCGGTGGGTTGAAAGCTGACCATGATATGCAGGTGGGCATCCCTGATCAGTTCGAACATCTTATCCTCCGAAGGATTTGGTATTATGCGGATGTTCTTTTTCCCTCTCGCCATCATGCCCAGGGCAGGCGAAGGATTTTGCCCCGAGATGACCAGTTCGGGCATTGAAGGATCCCATACCTCCCTGATAAGATAAGCCGCAGCCTGCTCATTCTCGGGCACGCTCAGTTTCCCGTGATACAGTGCAAAACTGCCACTGCCTTCTTTCATGAAAATGCCGTCTTCCTTATGAAAACTGGGCATGTATTCTATGCGTTTTGAAGGAAAAGCCTTTTTCAGGTATTTCCTGTCATCCTCCGAAACAACCAGCATCAGGTCGGCATATCTCAGGTATTTCTGATAATTTTTCAGCTTTAAGCTTTCGATGTAGAAAAAAGCCTTGTTTCTGATGCCTTTCCCAGCCTTGAAAAGATGAAAATAGTACTGGTGTTCAATATTGCTTTCACGGTAAATCTTCAGGCGTTTCGAAAAACGTTTGTCACTGATCAGGTAGCAGGTATGCAGGCCTTCAAAAAGAATGGGGTACTGGTCCTTGAGAAGGTTATTTTCAAGTTCTGCCGATGTCCTGCTCCCCACAATATAGGGTTTGATGCTGAGATGCGTCCCGAGGCCGTTTTTACGGGGGTAGTAGTCGACCGTGAAACAAATTTCCTCAAGCTTCTTCTCGGGTTTGCGGTTGTACTCGAAACAGTGAAGGTGTATTTTTACACCGGCCTCGCTGAGTGTTTTGATTTTATAGTACACGTCTATCACTCCGCCGTAATCGGGAGGATAAGGGATATCGAACGAGATGATATGCAGATGCTGGTCCATCAGCTGGCTTTTAGATTCTCAAGTACGCCCATCAATGTTTTTTCTTCATTCTCCCAGCAGAGGTCTTCGGCCGCACGGACCAGGTTTTGCCGGTACAGTTCCATACGTTCTGCATTCATGAGCATGGCATCGATGCGTTGGGCCAGGTAAGCGGGCTCATGGTTTTCAATGGTTTCACCAATGAAATATTTATCAACAACCGCTTTCATTTCGGGGAAAGGGGATATAAGCACAGGCACCCCGGCCTGGATGTAATCCATGAATTTATTCGGAAGGGCATAGTGGTAATTCAGGCTCACATCTTTTTCGATGGATAAGCCAAGATCGGCCATCATGGTTATCGCATGCAGGTCCTGAAAAGGGATCTGTCCTAAGAAAACCACTTTCCCACTGACTTTCTGCTCCTTTGCAAACTGCCTGATCTTTTCAAATACGTCTCCTGTGCCGGCCAGGACGAGTTTTGCATCAGTCCTCAGGAATTTCATAGCCTGTATGGCTTCTTCAAGTCCCCTGTCGACATTCACTGCTCCCTGGTAAAGTATCACTTTCTGGCCAGGTTCAATTCCGTACCTGCTCTTATCGGCAGGAGGCACAGTCACCCGCCTGAACGGTACATTCCTGATCACTGTCACAGGAACATGGTACTCCTGTTCATACAAATTGGCTATGCTCCGGTTCACCGCGATAGCCGTTTTAAGTTTTGGGAACATATAGTCCTCAATAGTTTTCCAGATACTGGTTGTCGTCTTCCGGCCAACCAGTTCAGGCACACCCCGGAAGTATTCATGGCAGTCGTGAAGCAGGCTTACCTTACAGCCAAAGAATCTTTTTACTTTCCAGGCAGGATAGCAACCTGCGAGCGTGTCAAGGTCATTTGAAACAATGAGATCGGCATGCTTCCGCATAAGAAGAAAAAACAGGCGGAGGTTATGGTTGGCATAAAACATCGGTCCTTTGTCAAACCATAGTTTCATCCGGTGCATGGCGTAAGGCCGTTCTGCGAGCGTAAGGCTGTTTTTTCGCTGCCTTCCCACCAGCAGGACCTCGTACCCGGCTTTGCCAAGAGCCATGCAGGTCCTGTGAACCCTCTGGTCGGTGGTAAGGTCGTTGGTAACCGTTACAATAGCTTTCTGCATCAGGTTGTTGGTCCCGGGTTAATATAGCAAAGTTAAATTATTTACTTTTGATGCATGCAAATACTCGAGAACATCTCATTAAAACCCTGTAACAGCTTTGGCATTGACGTCAAAGCCAGGTATTTCACCGAATTACATTCCGATGAAGATATCGTTGCATTCTACAGCAGCCTGAAGCCCGAACACCTGCCTATCCTCATACTGGGGGGCGGAAGCAATGTTTTATTTACAAAGGATTTCGAAGGCAGCGTGGCCTGTATCAGGAGCAAGGGCATCGTGAAACTGCTTGAGAACGACAATCATGTATTCCTGAAAATTGCAGCAGGAGAGGTTTGGGATGATGTGGTGAAATATGCGGTTGAGCGCGGCCTTGGAGGAATAGAGAACCTTTCGCTTATTCCCGGCAATGCCGGCAGCACCCCCATACAGAACATCGGGGCCTACGGCGTCGAACTGAAGGATGTGTTGTATTCTGTTGAAGTCGCCGATGTAATTGCGCAGAATTACCGTGCGTTCAGGCCGGCCGACTGTGAAATGGGCTATCGAACGAGCATTTTCAAAAAACAGGGAAAAGATCGGTTTGTCATCACAAGTATCTGCCTTAAACTGGATAAATATCCTGTACTGAAGCTTGATTACGGTGATATCAGGAAGGAACTGGAGAAGGCAGGGATCAAAGAGCCAACGTTATCCACAGTAAGGGAAATTATAATAAAGATCCGCAGCAGCAAACTTCCCGATCCCTCGCAACTCGGCAATGCCGGCAGTTTTTTTATGAATCCTGTGATCACTGCGGATGAGTACGCACGTTTAAAAGAGCAGTTTCCCGCTATGCCATCCTTCAGCATGGACGGCGCTTTCAAGATCCCCGGAGCCTGGCTTATAGAACAATGCGGTTTTAAAGGAAAGCGTTTCGGCGATGCAGGGGTTCATGTAACCCAGCCCCTCGTGCTTGTCAATTACGGTTCCGCAACAGGCGGGGACATCCTCAAACTGGCCGAAAAAATCATAAGATCGGTCAAGAAGAAATTCGGGATCACCCTTGAGAAAGAGGTGAATATAGTTTAGCAGACTTTAAGGGCCCCGATGATATCCCGGGCAGCTGCAATGTTGTGTCGGTCGAGATATTCGTTCATGCCATCAATGATCTTAGGGCAGACCATGGGGTCGATGAAGTTCGCCGTGCCTACCTGCACCACCGAAGCCCCGGCCAGCATGAATTCTATTGCATCCGTTGCATTCATGATGCCTCCAAGTCCTACGATGGGAAGTTTCACTGCCTTGAAAACCTGCCATACCATGCGCAGGGCGACGGGTTTGATGGCAGGGCCTGATAAACCACCGGTAATTGTGGAGATGACAGGTTTTTGTGTCTCTGCATCGATAGCCATTCCAAGCAGGGTGTTGATCAGTGTAAGAACATCGGCGCCCCCGTCGGCCACGGCTTTTGCCATTTCAGCAATGTTGGTGACATTAGGAGAAAGCTTTACCATCAATACCTTTTTATATACGTCACGGACGGCTTTGGTGACTTCGGTTGCAGTGGCAGGAACGACTCCGAAGGCCATGCCTCCTTCCTTGACATTGGGACAGGAAATGTTCAGTTCAATGGCCGGGATACCTTCAAGCTCATTGATCCTTTCCGCGACTTTAACGTATTCTTCAATAGTCGACCCTGAAACATTTACTATGATCTGGGTATTGAAGTCCCTGAGCCTGGGATAAATGGAACTGCAGAAGTGGTCTACTCCCTTGTTTTGCAGTCCCACCGAATTAAGCATGCCTGAAGCGGTTTCAGCCATGCGGGGGTATTTATTACCATCGCGGTTAGAACCTGTCACGGCTTTTACGAAGATCCCGCCAAGCAACCCAAGGTCATAAAAGTCTTTAAATTCCTCACCATAGCCGAAGCAGCCCGACGCAGTCGTCACCGGGTTTTTGAAGTGAATTCCTGCGATGTTTATTCTTAGGTCAGCCATATTAATTTAAATAGCGAAAAGCGTTGGGCGAAGCCCAAATGAGCACGCAAATGAAATAAGCAATTGGTGCGAATAAAGGCGAAAGGCGAAAAGCGAAAAGCGAAATTTAAATTCAACATTCGAGATTCTTTGTTCAATATTCGAAATTCAAAATTCGAGTATTCGATTATTCGAGTATTCATTTCTTACCAATTCAGTCTCCCTGTCTCAAACACCGGTCCTTCAATGCAAACTCTCTCATTCCCTTTATCGGTAGGTGTTATGCAGCACAAACAAACCCCGTAACCGCAGGCCATGTAATTTTCGAGGGAGACCTCGCAGGCGACCTCCTGGCCTGCTGCAAGCTTTGCAACCGCATGCATCATCGCGTCCGGGCCGCAGCAGAATATCCTGTCGTAGGGCAGGGGAGACTGGCTGATCACAGGATTCTGGGTTACAAAGCCTTTTTCTCCCATGCTTCCATCATCAGTGCTCAGGTAAACCTTGCCATAACGGGAATATTCATCGACCTGGGATACTTCATCCGCAGACCTGAACCCTAAAAGAAAATCAGGTCTTATGCCTTTTTTATTCAGAACATCGCCCATGAACATCAGCGGGGCAACTCCTGCTCCTCCTCCCACCAGCAGCAGTTTGCCTTCTGAAGGCAAGGAAAAAGAATTGCCGAGGGGATATACCAGGTTAAGCTTGTCGCCGGGATTCAGCATGCCCATATGACGGCTGCCTTCCCCTTTGACCTGTACAAGCAGGCTTAAGGTGTTCTTAGCATAATCCACAAAATGTATAGAAAAGGGTCTCCTGAGGAAAGTGGAAGGGGAGTTATGCACAAGCACCTGGACGAACTGCCCTGGAAGTATTTCGGGCAGAGGCACTGGTGCCTGTAGTTCTAAAATAAAATGTCTGTTGTTAAGCCGGGTGTTGCCTGTAACTTTAAAATCTTGAGCGAATTTCTTCATCAGCAGGGGAAGTGAACGGTTTAGCTGCCGAGCCTGGTCTGTGCTTCACGAATGATCTCCTTGTATCTTCGAAGGATGCGGTCCCATTCCTTGAAGAGTTCGTCGCTTTTCACGCTGACCTGGCTTGCGCCGGCAACTTCGCTGACCAGTTTGATCTTATAGGCCAGGGGATCGGTTGAGGCCAGCTTCACGATGAGCCTCGTGCGGATGGTTTTCTGCTTGAAGGTCTGAACAACCCATGCGGTGCGAAGGTAACCGGTGTTTTTATCTGTAACTTCGAGTACGTCGAAATATGTGGTGATGATCTGGCTCAGGAGTTTCCATGCATCATCTTCCTTTTTTGTGGTTTTTATTTCGATGTCGACATTGGCCACATCAGTAGCCTCAGTTGCATCATAGGCATCGTCCTTTTCCATCTGGTAGAAGTAGGTCTTTGGCGGGGGTGTGATGCCGGGCTTGTTACAGAATTCAATGAGGCCGATGAGATACCCCATTTTTTCAATTTTTACATTTACGCAGGCATAAGGAGGGATGAGGATCTCAAGCTGACCGGACCCCATCATTTTACCATCGACAAAGATTTTGGCATCCGGCTCGGAAACAGTGAACTTGACAACTTTCTTCCCGGCCGATGCCGAAAAGCTTATGGCCATCACGGAGATTATCAACAATACAATTTTCAGAATGTTTTTCATAGCGGGTGAATTTTTACAACATTCAATATTACAAATTATTCTGGATTCTTTGTCCTGGCTGCCTTTTTTTCAGGTTTTGATTCTGTAACATCTTCATCAGCCGGTTTGTTCTCATCAGCTGCCGGTATTTCAGTTGCCACATCTTTCACTTCGGGGGTTTCGGTCTTTTCTACCGGCTCTTCAGTGAAGTCAAGGAGGTTGTTTGACAGCAGGAGATTATACCAGCTCATCATTTTGCGGATGTCTGAAACGTAAACCCTTTCCTTATCGAAATCGGGAACCATGTCGGCAAAGAACTTCAGCAGTGCATTATTTTCGGATTTGGGATCCGGGGTTTCTTTTCCCTCGAACTTTTCATGAAAGGCCTTGAAGACATCTTTCAGCGGGCGGTCCTCGCCGGTAGTGAATACGCTGATCTCTTCCAGGGAGCTCATTTTTTCATGCCCGAAAGCGGGGAAACGTTTCTGGTCGGCAATGGATTCAACGATCACCGCGTTTTTACCCTGGGAAACTACTTTAAATAAACCGGCTTTACCCGAGATAGAAACAATTTTAGTAAGGTCCATAGTGCTGCATTTTGTGCAAATATACAACGATCCCTCTATTAATGCAAAGTCTGACGGTAAACCTGTGATATCCGGCACGGAAGGTATTGAAAAATTGCACTTCTCAATACGTTCAGATAAGGGTGTAGTTTTTATATTCGCCTATGCGCCAACCAACAAGATCCTCAATACCCATGAGCGTTTTTTCTGTAAGATTAAGGGTGTTTTTCCCGGGATCGGGGTGGAAATCCCAGTTTTTCATGTATATCCTTTCTTTCATTACAGCGGGATGGGTTCCTTTAAATGGTTTTAAACCGCTGATATTGCTGTAATCGAACTCAATGGCAGGAGGAACATGGTCCTTAAGCCAGTTGTCGTCATGCCAGTGCTTGTGAAAAGATTCCAGCCTGGCCTGCTGGGAGCCGGGTGATTTAACCCATCCGTAGTGAAAGATGCTGGCGTCAAGCTGTTTTACATGCAGTTTCCGGCCGTTTTTTCTGAATCCCTGGGCATCCCTGTAAGACCTAATCCCGGCCTGTTTCCTTATGATCCTCACTTCTCGCCGGTACCAGTCGCGCGAACTTGCTACATAGTCATATGAACCGAAAAAATGAAGATAATTGAAGAGAAGTCCTTCCACTTCATGATCATCCTTGAAGTCTTTCATTCCCGCCTTAATGGCAGAATGACAGGCTTCGGGGACAACCTCATCAGCCTGGATATAAAAAGCCCAGTCACAGTCATCCGGAACGGCATCGAGAGCTTTATCGGTCTCGTCAGCCAGGACCTTACCGCCTTCCCTTAGATCATCATCCCATACGGTATCAATGATACGGATCCTGGCAGGATCGATTGAAGCTATCAGATCGCGGGTGTTGTCCTCGGAATTTCCTGCAGCCACAACAAATTCATCGCAAAGCGGCAGAACTGAGCGTATGGCTTCAGCAACGGGGTAATCGAATTTTACCGCGTTCCTGACAAAGGTAAAACCGCAGACTTTCATTTCAGAAGGAGATAATACCTGTATAGTTTTCCGGACTTATCTTTTTAAGCTCGGTCTTGATTTTTTTAGAAACCTTAAGGCTGTCGATGAACTCGTGAAGCAAAGCTTTCGTGACATGGCGGTTGCCCCGGGTCAGTTCCTTGAGCGCTTCATACGGATTAGCATATTTTTCGCGCCTGAGTATGGTCTGGATGGCTTCGGAGACCACGGCCCAGTTGTTGTCAAGGTCCTTGCGCAGTTTTTCCTCGTTAAGGATCAGTTTCTCCATGCCTTTCAGAAGGGATTTGAAGCCTATCACCGAATGGGCAAAGGGCATACCTATGTTCCTTATCACCGTGGAATCTGTGAGGTCGCGCTGCAGGCGGCTTACAGGCAGCTTGGCCGAAAGGTGTTCGAACAGGGCATTGGCAATGCCCAGGTTCCCCTCGGAGTTCTCAAAATCGATGGGATTCACTTTATGCGGCATGGTGGATGAGCCTGTTTCGCCTTTTCTGACCTTCTGCCTGAAGTATTCCATTGATATGTAGGTCCAGATATCGCGGTCGAGGTCGATAAGTATGGTGTTGATCCTTTTCAGGTTGTCGAAAAGGGCCGCAAGCCCGTCATAATGCTCGATCTGTGTTGTTGTTTGCTGCCGTCTCAATCCAAAGGTCTTCTCAAGGAAGATATTGGCAAAGCCGTCCCAGGCAATGCCGGGATAAGCTGCTTTATGGGCGTTGAAATTACCTGTTGCTCCTCCGAACTTGCCTTCAAAACGCAGTGAATTCAGCAGGCCGATCTGTGCTCCGAGCCTTTCGGCGAACACAAATAACTCCTTGCCGACAGTGGTAGGTGACGCAGGCTGACCGTGTGTATGGGCCATCATCGGAACATTTTTCCATTCCTGGGAACGTGCATAAAGGCCATTAAAGATTTCTTCAAGCAGCGGAAGGTACACATCAACGAACGCATCCCTGGTAGCCATCGGAAAAGCAGTGTTGTTCACATCCTGTGAGGTCAGGCCGAAATGGACAAATTCAGAATATTCCGACAGACCGAGCTTAAGGAATTTCTCTTTCAGGAAATATTCAACGGCCTTGACATCGTGATTTGTTTCCTTTTCGATTTCCTTCACCCTGACCACGTCGGCTTCGCTGAAGTGGCTGCATATGCGGCGCAGTTTCGGGAAGAATTTCTTATCAAGTTCCTTTAGCTGGGGAAGGGGGATCTTGCAGAGGGCAATGAAATACTCAACTTCCACAACGACGCGGTATTGAATGATGGCAGCTTCCGAAAAATACACGGCGAGTTTTTCAGTAGCTTTCCTGTACCTTCCGTCTACAGGGGAGATTGCAAATAGCGATGAATCCATGACGATCAACATTCAGGTTAATAACAACACGAAAATACGAATACTTGAGCAAACAGAATAATCCGTCTTATTTTACTGTTTTTAAGATCCATGAAGAGATCAGCTCAAGAACCATAGGCTGGATCGTTTCTTCTATTGTTCCGTACTCTGAAGGCGAGCCGGTTTTTGATGTCTGGAATAAATGGTTGGCTCCTGGGATTTCCTCAATGGTATATTTGGAATTGCCCCCGAAGATCAATGCCTTTTCAATCGCAGGCAGGTTTATCTTTGAATCCACCTGCAGGTCCTTGTCTCCATTGATGGCAAGAAGATAACAATGAACTTTTCTCAGGTAGTCCTGCGGATCCAGGGTCAGGAAAGTCCTGAACCAGGGAGAAGTGACTGTTTTAATGCTGTTCTCAATAGAGGCGGCCGACATAGTGTCGGCGCTTCCCTTTTGCTTCTCGGCATCATTTTCTTTCTGGAAAAGCTTCCGGATGAGATCCGTGGCTTTATCATTATCGGGATATTTTTTCAGGATATCATACACCTTCTGGTTCATCTTTTCTCCCTGCCGGATATCTGCCTCCTTTGTACTGTCGGCTCTCTGAATCTCGGCACTCTGGGTCATCAGGATCTTTTCCCCGGTTATGCCGGTGCCGGCCATCAGCACGATAAAATCAACATCCTTTCTCCTTGAAGCAATGATGGGAGCAATGATGCCGCCTTCACTGTGGCCGATGAGCCCGAGTTTCGCAGTGTCAATTTCCAGCCTTGCCTTCAGGTAATCCAGTGCAGCTTCGGCATCTGTTGCAAAATCAAAAGTGGTTGCCGTGGCAAATTTACCGCCCGACTTACCAACACCCCTGTCGTCGACACGCAGCACTGCAATGCCATGCCTTGTCAGGTAGTCAGCCAGCAGCAGGAAGGGTTTGTGCCCCATAAGTTCTTCGTCCCTGTTTTGCGGCCCTGAGCCTGTGATCAGCACGACTGCCGGGTAGCCATTGCCTTCGCCGGGGATGGTGAGGGTTCCTGCCAGTGTGATCCCGGCTTTGCCATTAGGGATACTGACATCCTCGGTGATATAAGGAAAAGGAGGGATGGGTTCCTGTGGGCGTGTCCTCTTGGATACCTCCTTCCTGTGCTCCAACTCGAGGGGCAGGTCAAGTCCGCCTTGTTTCCAGCGGCCTTCCAATGAGGAATAGTCCCGGGTGAATTTGCCCAGGTAGCGACCCATGATCGATTTAAGGCCAACGATCATCGAATCAGCAGTGACAGTGACACTGCTTGTGGGGATCCCGTGCGCTCCCTGGTCGGGACTGTCGAAGGTAACTGTAAGGCTGTCTTTACCGTTTGTTTTAACGTTCATGACCAGGGTCAGGGTAATGCCCTGGATTCTCAGACCGCCGACCCATGAACCGGTTATTTTTAATATGGATGGTTTATCCTGCGCATATGCAGAATTTCCTGCAGCAAGTATCATTCCTGCGGCAAGCAGCAGAAGGTAAAAAGATTGTTTCATAGTGTCTTATTTTGGAATGATCTGGGTTGCGAACGAATCGGAATAGGCGAAGAAGAAGCCCACTGCCCCATTGTTGAGGTTTCCTTCAACATTTGCAGGAGGGCCTGAGAAGAAGGGGATCTGGTAACCGGCTTGCTGAACCTGCCTGATGAAATCGTAGTATTCCTTTGTGATGCCGCTCATCTGCACCTTCACGGTGTCACCAGGATGCAGGGTTTCCCAGTAATTTGCATTATTGATACGAAATGCAGTAAGGCCCCTGATATAGCTTCCGTTGAAAAACTTGTCATCCGAAGTACCCCATTTCTGTATCGAGTCCGACATCAGTATACCGTTACGGTAATACCTCAGCAGGTAATAATTGAACTCGTCCCCGGGTTCCTGGGCAAAGATCTTAATAAGCCATCTTCCGCTTTTACCCATATTGGGATCGAATTCGGTCTGAATTGAGTCCAGCCTTGCAACCTTCATGATCTTGCAGGTGGAAAAGTATTCTGAACTGTTTCCGATAACTTCAGGAAGTTTTATGCTGAGGCTGTATGTTTTTCCTATTATCCCCCTGAAAGCGGGATCAAGGCTGTAAACTCCGGGATGGCCGGGAAGCTGTTCCTTAAGTGTATCGGGGAAAGAACCATCGCTCAGGATAACAATGGCATTGCTTACCATCGGAGGCGGTTGGTTATAAAAATAACTTGCCGATTTGCTGAGGCTGACCGACCTCTGCATGCTGTCGTTAGTGATCCCGCCGTCAACCACAAGCCTTACATAGGAACTGTCGAGGTTCACATTGATCCTCTCGGTGCACCCTGCGGCAAGCAGGAGGATCAGCAGGCTGAGGAGGAGTTTATTCATGGTTGAAATGGAAATTAAATGTTACCGATGGAATGATGCCGAAGAGATAAACCTTTTCGGCGTAAGTTGTGTTGGGGTCAATGTTATCCTGCACAAAGTTCACCGACCAGGTATTATGCCGGGCATAGGCATTATAGACCGAGAAGTTCAGGTCCCATGCAAACTTCCTGTTGGGTTTTTCCTTTGAAGAGAATGTCACGGCCAGGTCGAGCCGGTGGTAATCCTGGTAACGGTAAGCATTTCTTTCGGAATAGATTGGAATCACCTTCCCTGCTATGGTTGCCCTTCCCGTTGGGAATGTTACAGGAGCCCCTGTTGCATAGACCCAGTTGGCCGATATATTCCATCGTTTGGCAACCTGAACATTGATAACCACGCTGATATTGTTGGGCTTGTCGTAAGGGGCAGGATAGGGGTTGGCGGTTATTTCAGGGATCAAACGGAAAGACCTGGAATAAGTGTAGCTGACCCATCCGCTAACGAACTTTTCATTAAGCCTTACAAGGAATTCAACCCCATATGAATATCCTCTTCCGGTTCTTACCTGGCCTTCCAGGGTATCGACCAGCAAAAGCTGCGCAAAATTCTTGAAATCGATGACGTTCTGCATCCATTTGTAATAGGCTTCAACCGAGGTTTCAATGGTGTTATGCCTGAAGTTCCTGAAATAACCCACTGCAACCTGGTCGCCGATCTGTGGCTTGATGTTGGGGCTGGCAGGGAACCAGATGTCAAGAGGAGTTCCTGCCGATGAATTCTGGGCAAGCTGGAGGTACTGGTAAGTGCGGGCATAGCTTGCCTTGACCGATGATTTTTCATTGAACTGGTACATCAGGCCTATCCTTGGTTCAATCCCTCCATAGGTGTTGTAAATGATTCCTGATTTGTATACCGAGGAATCTATAACCACATGGTCGGAAGTATAATGGTAAACGGTGCCGGGTCCTATATTCTGAAAAAGTGAGAGCCTCAGGCCGTAGGTTGCTGTAAAATGATGCCCTATCTTCTGCTCGTTACTGGCATAAATACCTGATTCCAGGCTGTAGTTCTTAGGTACCTGTATCGATTTGAATACTGTTTCACTGCCTGTGCCGTTTGCAGTTCCGGGGTTGATCATATGATAAGTAATAGCGGCGCCAAGGTGCAAGGTATTGCCGGGATTAAGGTACCATGAGAAATCGCCTTTCGTCCCAATATCCTTGAGGCTGGCGTTCCATTGGAATGAATTCGTATTTCCGTCAGGCGTTCCGAGAATGTACCGGTAGTCGCTGTAAACAGTGGTCAGGTTGAAGAACAGTTTCTTAGAGAATACATGGTTCCACCGGAAGGTCCCTGTGCCGTTTCCCCAGTTCATCTTCGCGAACTGATTGCTGAATACGTCCCTGCCGAAATAGCCCGATAAAAAGACTGTATTATTGTCGTTGATCACATAGTTGATCTTGGCATTGATGTCGTAAAAATACAGCTTGTTGTTCTGAAGAGCCTTGTTTGAAGAAAGCGGCAGAAAAAGATCTGCATAGGTGCGCCTTCCTGAAACAATAAATGAGCAACGGTCTTTTTGGATCGGGCCCTCAATAGTGATCCTGCTGGCGATGATCCCTATGCCTCCGTTCACTTCGAACTTCTTGGAATTGCCTTCGTCCATCCTCACATCCAGTACCGATGAAAGCTTGCCCCCGTAATTGGCAGGGATATCCCCTTTATATAATTTTACGTCCTTGACAGCATCGTTATTAAATACAGAGAAAAATCCCATGAGATGGGAGGCATTGTATACGGTAGCGTCATCAAGTAAAATTAGGTTCTGGTCGGGAGCTCCTCCTCGCACGCTGTATCCGCTCGATCCTTCGCTTACACTCTGAACCCCCGGAAGCAGCTGTATCGCCTTGATCACGTCGACCTCGCCCATCAGCATCGGGATCTTCTGGATAGTTTTGATGTCCATTTTGAACACGCTCATCTCGGGTTTGGCTACGTTCTGGTCAGTCCTTTCGCTTTTAACCACCACTTCCTGCAATTCTTTCTGCTCCGTCTCAAGTTCCACTTTCAGATTGATATCCTTGTCAAGGTTGACAACCCTTGTTACCGCTGTGTAACCGATGAAAGTAAACGATAATGTGTATTGCCCCGGGACCATGGTAAGCGAAAACCTGCCATACTGATCGGTGGTTGTGCCTGTCTTGAGTTCCAGTATGAACACGGTAGACCCAACCAGTGATTCACCGTCGTTTTTGGCTGTCACCTTTCCCGTAACAGAGTATTTTTTGTGGGTGTCGGGCAGGGAATAACCTGAGAAGGCCATCAGCAGACAAAAAAGAATAACAATGGTCGAAGGGAATCTCATGAAATTTTGAAAATTATGGTCTGATAACGCTGAATTCCCCGTTTTCGTATAGCTTGATGATACGGGAAGCTTTAGCAAGGGAAATCGCGTCATGGTACAAACCGACTATGTAATCAACCTGCTCAGTTATTTCAGGGTTGATATCATTAAATGAATGCGGATTACCCCCTCCTGAAGGATTGGCGGAGGTTGATACAAGGGGTTTTCCGAATTCCCTGAGCAATTCCCTGCAGAATTCATGGTTGACAATGCGGATGGCGATTGAACCATCTTCACCCAGGATGTTATATGCAAGGTTCTTGCCTTTGGGGTAAATGATGGTGAGAGGACTGTCAACGTTTTTTAAAAGGTCCCAGGTGATTGGCGGAATGTTGTCAACATACAGTTCCAGTTTATCCTGGCTGTCAAGAAGAACGATCTGGCTTTTGCTGCCCATCCGTTTCTTGATCTTGTATATCCTGCTCACCGACTCGGGAAGGGTTGCATCACACCCTAACCCCCATATCGTATCGGTAGGGTATAATATCGTACCACCCGAGTTCAAGGTATCGAGGCAGGAGGATATTTCTTTTTTGAGCGCTGTACTGATCACCTTAACCGCAAATAAGGCTGCAAAAATACCTAGAATTTTTGAAATGGAAAGGGAAGCCGGGGAAATAGATCAGGCCTTATGGTTGCAGCGCATTCAAAGTGCTGCAGCGGGCATGACCTTTGCCCGTGAAGGCCGCAGGGACGGCATTTCAGGTCTTTGGTCGTTTGAATGATCCAGTGTTTTTCGGAGAGAGGCCCGAATCCGAATTCAGGCACAGTGCTGCAATATACAACGGCTGTGGGCGCATTAACCGAGGAAGCCAGGTGCATGGGAGCTGAGTCGTTGGTATAATTCATAGATGCGTCCTGCATGAGTGCAGCTGATTCAAGAAGGTTCAGGCTTCCTGCAAGGATTGAAAGACTCTCGTTTTTTGACAAGGATTTTATCTCTTCGCAAAGCCCGGCATCTGATTTTGACCCCAGCAGGTAAATTTTAAATTCAGCAGGAAGGCTTTGGATAAGTTCCACCCATTTGTTTACGGGGTATTGTTTGGTAAACCATAGTGAGGCAGGGGAAATAGTGATATAGGGTGAGGCTTTGAACTGCAGAACCCTTGCCTTGTCTGCGCCGGAGGGGTAAAGCCTGGGCCTGTTTCCCTGTTCTTTTGAAAAATCTGCAGCAGCAATCAATTCATTTATAAGCGACATGTTCCTCTCAACTTCATGTATCCCTTTGCCGATCTTATGAGGTATGCTTTTTGTAAACAGGAATGAGAGAGGATTCTTGCTGAAACCCACACTGGCAGAAGCTCCGGAAAAAGCCGTCAGCATACCGGTTGAAAAGAACCTCTGAATATTGACAACAAGGTCGTATTTCTGTTTCCTCACCTCGTTTAAAATTCTGAGAAAATCCCTGTATTTGTTTGTTTTATCCCAGATGATCACACGATTCAGGAAGGGATGCCCCGCAAATAATCCCTCCATGCCCTTTTTAATAAGGATATCAATTACTGCGGATGAGTACGCGTGTCGCAATCCTTCAATCACCGGCGTTGCGAGTATCACATCACCGATCGAAGCTGTCTGGATTATCAGTATCCTTTTCAAGTGACTGGGCTAAATCTTTAATTTGTACATGGTACATGGTACATTGTACATTCATTTTATGCGCTGACATTATAGTCTCTTAGGGCTTGATTTAAGGAAGTTTTCAGGTCGGTGGAAGCCTTGCGTTTGCCTATGATGAGTGCACAACTTACCTGGTATCTGCCTGCCGGGAATTGTTTTTCGAAACTCCCGGGAATGACGACGGAACGGGCAGGGATTATACCTTTATATTCTTTTGGTTTGCTTTGTGAAACATCAATGATGCGGGTTGATGCCGTAAGCACTACATTGGCCCCCAGCACGGCCTCCTCGCATACCCTTACACCTTCCACCACGATGGATCTCGATCCAAGGAAACAGCCGTCCTCAATGATCACGGGCGCTGCCTGCACAGGTTCGAGAACGCCTCCCAGTCCGACACCGCCACTCAGGTGTACGTTCTTGCCTACCTGCGCACAGGAACCCACCGTCGCCCAGGTGTCAACCATGGTTCCATGGTCAATATAGGCGCCGATGTTAACGTACGACGGCATCAGGATCACCCCTTTGGCAATAAATGAACCGTAGCGGGCCACAGCATGGGGAACCACCCTTACGTCAAGGGCTTTATAACCTTTTTTCAGGGGGATCTTGTCGTGGAATTCAAGAGGCCCGGCTTCAGTCACCGTCATCTTCTGGATTGGGAAATAAAGGATGACGGCCTTTTTTACCCATTCGTTGATAATCCATCCTTCAATGACGGGCGCAGCAATTCGCAGCTCCCCTTTGTCAAGAAGACGGATCACTTCCCGTATTGCTTTCTGTGTTTCGGCTTTGCCCAGGAGTTCCCTTTTCTCCCATGCCGATTCAATGATTGGCCGCAGCTGATCTGACATGTAAAGGTGATATTATGGCACAAAGGTAAGAAAATATACCATGTTGGATGTACAATGCACCATGTACCATGTACAAATTCTTACATCATAATCACAGGATAGGAAATTATATCTGTCATAAGCTTTCATTCAATGATCCAAGGGTTTTTAAAAAAATCGTAACTTTGTAACACGAATTATGGGAAGGATTCTTGCAATAGATTATGGGAGGAAGCGATGCGGGCTGGCAGTTACAGATGAGCTCAAAATGATTGCTACCTCATTGAAGACTGTGCCGAGTGGCGAATTACTGCAATTTCTGAGGACTTATGTATCGGGTAATCCTGTTGAGTGTTTCGTGGTCGGAGAACCCAAACAGATGGATAATACTCCGTCGGAATCGGAACGTTTTATTGAGCCATTCCTGAAACAGCTTACCCATGCTTTCCCCGGCATCAGGGTCGCAAGGGTGGATGAAAGGTTTACATCAGTGATCGCAAGCAGGGCAATATTGGAATCGGGCATTAAGAAAATGGCACGCAGGGATAAAAGCCTCGTAGATGCTGTAAGCGCAAACCTCATCCTGCAGTCGTTCATGGAATCGGAAAGGATAAGAAAAGAACATAGAGAAGCATGATTTTACCTGTTGTAGCATACGGCCACCCGGTTTTGAAAAAGAAAGCCCAGGAAATTGACAGTTCTTATCCTGACCTTAAACAGTTCATCACAGACCTATGGGAAACCATGTATGAGGCTGACGGCGTTGGTTTGGCAGCTCCCCAGGTGAACCGGTCGGTGCGCCTGTTCGTGGTGGATGCATCCGCCTTTGCAAAAGATCATCCTGAAGCCGATGGTTTTAAGCAGCTGTTCATCAATGCCGAAATATACAGTGAAGAAGGAGAAGAGTGGATCTTCAACGAAGGCTGTCTGAGTTTTCCTGGCATGAGGGAAGATATTTCACGTAAACCGGTAATCGGGGTCAGGTGGTACGATGAAGAATTCCGGCTCCAGGACAGGAAGTTTGACGGGATGCTGGCCAGGATCATACAACATGAGTACGACCATATCGAAGGTATACTGATGGTCGACAGGATAAATTCCCTGAAACGGGTTCTCCTTAACAGGAGATTGAATGATATCAGCAAAGGGAACGTTGATACTTCCTATAAAATGATTTTCCCTCAAGTCAAAAAACGAAAGAAATAGAACAAATATGAAAATAAAAATATTAGTACTGCTCCTGCTACTCTCAGGACTTCTATCCTGCGGTCCTTCAAGGAATAAAGAAGCTGATAAAATCAATTCTATAGAAAACCGGCTGTTTTCGCCTTCAGCAACTTCCCTCGACAAAGAAGCAGCCGACAGTCTTCTTACCTTGTATACAGCCTTCATTAAGAATTTCCCCACTGATTCACTGACCCGGAAATATATCTTCAAGGCGGGCAGTCTTTATATGAACACAGGTAGCGGGAAACAGGCCTTGGAGATGTTCGATCTCTACAGGGCGACCTACCCCAACGATGTGAAGTCGGCTATGTGCCTTTTCTTTTCTGCCTATATTTATGAGAATATTCTTAAGAACCTTGATAAAGCCCAGGAGTTATACATACTTTTCATTGAGAAGTACCCTCGTCACGATTTTGCGGATGATGCCCAGTCGGCTTTGAATAACCTCGGCAAAACACCGGAACAGATGGTGAAGGAATTTGAAAAGAAGAAACAGGCCGATAGCGCCATGAGGGCAGATTCAGTGAAAAAAGCGGGTAAAAGGAAAAAATAGGCCTTACCTGGTAAACGTTGTCTCAAGGTATTCCGATAATTCCGCAGGACTTACCCTCTCCATCATTTTTCCTCCGATGCTGTAAGAGATAGTGCCCCTTTCTTCGGAAATTACAATGGCAATGGCGTCAGATTTTTCGGTGAGGCCTATGGCCGCCCTGTGCCTTAGCCCGTACCATGACGGAATAGAGCTAAGCTTTGAAACCGGGAGTATGCATCTTGCTGCCCTGATAGAGTCTCCTGTTATGACAACAGCACCGTCGTGAAGGGGGCTGTTCTTGAAAAAGATGGTCTCAAGCATGAGTTCCGACACCCTCGCGTCAACTTCCTGGCCGGTTTCAACGAAGGAGCCCAGCTGGCTTTCACGCGCAATGATTATAAGAGCGCCGGTCTTTGTTTCAGCCATTTTCTGGCAGGCCATGACTACTGCATCGATGCAGGAGACAAAAGGGTTCTGGACCTTGAACTTCCAGAAAAAGAACCTTCGGTTACGGTTTTGCATGAGACGTGTATTCCCGAGCATAAGAAGGAATTGCCTGATCTCAGGCTGGAATACGACGATCAGGGCAATAACCCCAACACTGATGAACTGCCCCAGGATCTCGGTCAGCAGCTGCATCTGGAAGGCCTTGACGATTTTCCAGGCAAGGTATACGGCAATGATCCCGACAAATATCCTGATAGCGGCTGTCCCTTTCACCAGGTTGTAGACCTCGTAAAGCAAAATGGCAAAAAGAATGATGTCGATAAAATCGGCTATCCTGAAATTAAACAATCCGCTGATTGATAATAAATGGAACATTATTTATGATGTTTACTGTTCTTGTGAATTTTTTTTCAGGATTTCAAGCAGTGTAACCGCTTCTACGGCTTCTTTCACGTCATGAGACCTGAGAATGCCGGCTCCTTTCATCAGTGCAATTGTTTGAAGAACGCTGGTCCCGTTAAGCGCATGAGCGGGATCTGTCCCCAGCACCCTGTGGATCATTGTTTTTCTTGAAAGCCCAGCCAATATAGGCACTTCCAATGATTGCAGGGATTCGAGCCCTGAAAGAAGACGGTAGTTGTGTTCAATGCTTTTCCCGAAGCCGAACCCGGGATCTATGATGATATCCCGTATACCATGGTTCCTTGCTTCGGCAAGCTGTTTCTCAAAAAAATAGGTGATCTCGGCTATGATGTCCGAATAGGTCGGGTTCTCCTGCATATTCCCCGGCCTGCCTTTCATATGCATGATGATGTAGGGCACCTTGAGGTATGCCACAGTTTCCATCATGCCGGCTTCAAACCTTCCCCCGTAAATGTCGTTAATCATATCGGCACCTTCTTCAACCGCGGCCCTTGCCACCGCAGGTCTGAAAGTGTCAACCGAGAGTATTGCAGCAGGGAAGTCTTTGCGTATTGCTTTCAGCGAAGGAATCAGCCTGTCAAGTTCTTCTTCACAGGAAACTTCTGAGGCGCCCGGCCTGGTTGAAACAGCGCCTATGTCAATGATCCCTGCTCCCTCGGCCAGCATTTGTCCTGCCCTCTGCACCTGGCTTGAAATAGTAAGGTATCTGCCCCCGTCGAAAAATGAATCAGATGTCATGTTCAGTATACCCATGACTGCCGGGACCGACAGGTCCAGTGATTTACCGTTGCAGTTGACAGTGGACAATGATTTTTTTACAAAGGTAGTAAAACGGTACCATAAACTGCAGGCACAAAGAGCAGTATGCAGGCCCTCGGCTTCATGTTCAATTGGCAGGGGGGGCAGGTCCTTGACTTTTGGCGGAAGAATTCTTACCTTTATTGCCGTAATGTGCTTTGTATGAAACGATTTCTAATTGGGGTCCTGGTCGTAGCGTACTGTGGAACGCTAAGCGGGCAATGGGTGCAGACTTCCGGGGTCACCGGAGGTGAAGTGATGAGCCTCGCAGTGCTGGGCTCAACCGTGTTCGCTGCGACGATGTACAGTGGAACTTTTTACACGAAAGACTACGGAAACACCTGGACTCCTACCGCTTACGGCGTAAATGTTGCAATGGGCGTGCGCAGTTTCGCGGCGGCAGGTGCTATGATCTACGGTTGCGGGGACAATCAGATGTACAGGTCGGCCGACTACGGGATCACCTGGCAAACGATACCGATCCCGTCGTCAAGCGGGGGCGCTATCGCTATCAGTGGATCGGATATTTATATAGGCGGAGGCAGTGCCCTCGGGGTTTTCCGCAGCAGTATAGGCGATTCTAACTGGGTTAACGTGGGTTTGCAGGGGGTTATCATCAATACTCTTTCGGTAGGGGCCGGCGCTTTCTGGGCGACGACTCCAGTCGGACTTTACCGTTCTCAGGGAGGCGGCTGGGCACAGGTCCTCAGTGGGGATGTCTTCAGCTCCACTGCGTTCAGCGGCACATCCATCTATGCGGGCAGCTCCTCAGGAGTTTGGGCTTCGGATGATAACGGATCGACCTGGACGCTGATACAGTCGGGGGAATCGGTAGATGCGACCTCCATGATAGTTGCCGGGGGGGCGATTTACGCGGGAACCTGGAACGGGATCTTTAAATCGCCGTTGGGAGGAAACATCAATTGGACGAAGATCGTAAACGGATTGGATTTCTGGAATGTTCATTCACTGGTTTACGCAGGGAACCTGGTCTTTGCGGGGGTCTTTGGAGGCGTCTATGCTTCGGCGAACGGGGGAGACAGCTGGAGCAGGCGCAGTACAGGCCTTATCGCCACGAATTGTTTTTTAAGGGTTAATGGAGGGAGGATGATTTCCGGGACAAATACCAACGCATTTTCTTATACCACCGATAAGGGTGATCACTGGACCGATATCAGCAACGGGCTTGAACGCTACAATCATGTAAAACTTGAGCTACATGACCTGGCTTTTGGAGGATCCACCTATTATGCCGGGACCGAGGACCATGTATATCATTCCACCGATCTTGGGAGCAGTTGGGTGCGTGATACTGCGGGGCTTAGCTGCATGTATGTCAATGCTGTGGCTGTGGGGAAAGGTTATGTATTCGCAGGGACAGGGAATAACGGGCAGGGAGTCTTCCGCGCAAGCAGGAGCGATATGCACTTTTACCCGTTCAACGACGGACTCTCATCCGCAGACATTACAGTATTAAATACCGTAGCGGATACTGATATCTGGGTGGGAACCTGCGATTATGGCATTTTACGGAGAAGTATTTCCGGCACTCATCCCTGGCAGGCGATGAACAACGGGATCACCAACACCTGTATCAACACCATTGCAGGGGGGACAAACTGCATATTTGCAGGAACTTACGACGGTTTTTACCGTTCCTACACCCACGGTGCAAGCTGGGAGAAAATAGAGAATCCCTGGTTTGGAGCATGCGGTGGTATTGCTGTGAAGGGCGATACCGTGATCGTCATGAGCAATAACGGTATTTATTATTCAAAGAACAGCGGAAGCAGTTTTTCGGATATTCAAGGCCCATATTTCTTCGGGGGGCCGTCAATCGTAATTGGCGATCATGACGTGTTTGTGGGAACAACAGATGTTGGTGTTTGGAGAAGAGCCTGGAGTGATATCCATACGTTTCACCTCACAATAGATTCGGTGGTACTAAAGCCGTTGGCCGGCAGCCGCGACAGCCTGTTTATCGAATGCGATACCAACTGGACAATACAGGGTTATATGCCCGATTTCCTCAGTGCCAACCGCCTCAGCGGCAAAGGCGACGGGTATGTGGTATTTACCGCGATCCAGCCTAATACGAATGATTATGAACTTACTAATGCATTCGAGCTGCATTCCTCCGACGGACAGGTTGCGGGATTTACGGTGAGACAGCTGGGAAAGAGTTTTGGAATCCAACAAACAGGACGCAGGGGAGTTGCGATTTGGCCGAACCCTTCGGCCGGGTTGCTTAATATCCGTTGCCTGAGCCCCATACTCTCCGTTACAATGTTGACTGATGACGGTGTTATTGTGAATGAATTCAGGTTCCCGGGTACTTCAACCCAGATCAGCCTCCGGCCCGGTCATACCGGGATGCTGTTTATCAGGATACAAACTGCGGATGGAACGATGATGGGAAAAGTAGTGAACCTTGAGCCATAAGTCATGAGCCATAAGTAATTCGCAATTCAACATTCGTTATTATTCGCACCAATTGTTAATTTTATTTGTGTGCTCATTACGGCTTCGCCAAACGAGTATTCGAGTATTCATTCCTTCATGTGTTAACTCTTTTTCATAATTCCCTGTGTCAGTTTTCTACTCCTTCTGCCAAATATTTTGTAATTTAGGCCACCTGAACCTGAAGCCCGGACCCGGGGTTGATTATCAATCGGGGCAACAGCCGGGGCCGGGGGGAATCTCATCAGCATACACATGAGTAAAGAACATAACACCGAAGCTGAATTCGAACACAGCATAAGCCTTTGCAGGGATATTTTTCTTGCTAAAATGAAGGATTACGGTACGGCATGGAGAATCCTGCGTACTACCTCCATCACCGACCAGATCTATATCAAGGCACAGAGGATCAGGAGCATTGACGATAAAGGCACTCAAAAGGTTGAAGAGGGAGTTAAACCTGAATACATCGGCATAGTCAATTATTCAGTGATGGCCCTGATACAGCTTGAACTTGGGACCGGAGATAACCTGGAACTCAGGCCGGAAGAAGGTGAAAGGCTTTACAATAAATATATTTACTCGGCCCGTGATCTAATGCTGAACAAGAATCATGATTACGGGGAGGCGTGGAGAAACATGAGGATAAGTTCACTTACTGATATCATCCTGATGAAACTCCTGCGGATCAAACAGATCGAGGATAACAAGGGGAAGACCTTCATTTCTGAAGGACTGGATGCCAATTATTACGATATTATTAATTATGCAATATTCGCCCTGATCAGACTGGAATATGAAAATTCTTAGAACCATCTTCCGGATATTAGTCGGACTTGTTTTTGTCTTCAGCAGCTTTGTCAAGGGAGTTGATCCGATGGGGACCGTCTTCCGAATTGAGGATTATTTTGTTGCGTTCGGAATACCCTGGGCGGGGCAGTTTGCATTGTTCCTTGCGATTCTGCTATGCACCCTGGAATTCCTGGTAGGGGTGAGCCTGCTGCTGAACCTGTGGATAAAGAAAATGGCCTGGCTGCTGCTTCTGATGATGACCTATTTCACGGTACTCACCTTTATCGACGCCATCTGGAACCTGGTGCCTGATTGCGGCTGCTTCGGCGACGCAGTCAAGCTGACCAATATGCAGACCTTCCTGAAAAACCTGGTGCTTATGTTTCTCGTGGTCCCGGTTTTCATGTGGAGGAAGAAATACCGCTCGGCACTCAGTTTAAACCTCGATATCGTTGTGCTGCTTCTTTTTGGGGCTGCATTTACCTGGATGTCGGTATACAGCGCAAGGCATCTTCCGCTCATAGATTTCATGGCCTGGCAAAAAGGAAACAGGGTGAACAAGACCGAATCCCTCCCTGTGAAATTCTTTGTGACCTACCGGAATAAAAAGACCGGGGAGAAAAAAGAATACCTGGCTTCGAATTACCCCTGGAATGATACCCTCTGGATGTCGCAATGGGTGTTTTTCAGCCAGAGGGTAGAGGATCCCAATGCAGGCAAAGCAGCTACACTGCTGGTTGAAGATATGCACGGGAATGATGTAACCGCTTCAGTAATGCAAAACCCCGACTACCAGTTCATCCTGGTAGCCTATAACCTGAAAGAAACAAACCAGGATGCCTTCCTTCGCATACTTCCATTCTATAAAAAAGCCCGGGCCAATGGCCGGTCTTTTATCTGCATTACCACTTCAATGCCGGATGAGATCAGGAAATTCCGCATGGCCCACGGTACTTCATTTGATTTTTTCAATGCCGATGACGTGATCCTGAAAACTATGGTCCGGTCCAATCCCGGGCTGATATTGCTTAAAGACGGCGTGGTGATCGACAAATGGGCGTTCAGGGATTTTCCTGACTGGAAAGAGGTCTCGGAGAAATATCTCAAATGACAAAATTTATTTTTCAAAAGCTTGGTTATGGCATCCTGGTCCTTTTCGGGGTGGTCGTGGTTATCTTTTTCCTTTTCAATATCCTTCCGGGTGACCCGGTGCGGATGATGCTGGGGCAAAGGGCCGACAGCGCTTCAGTGGCGGCCATGAAGAAGGAACTCGGCACTGATAAGCCCTTGTATGTTCAGTTTGCGGCTTACCTGAACGACCTGAGCCCGCTTTCGTTCCATGTGACGGGACGGCCTGGTAACAGTTTTAATTATGATACCGCCAAGTATGGTGTTCCTGTGTTTGCACTGGCAATTAATCAAAAGATGCTGGCCCTGAAGTATCCCTGCCTGAGGCAGAGCTATCAAACCCGGAGAAATGTGTCGGAGCTGCTTGTTGAAAGTTTTATAAATACTTTCATCCTGGCCATCGTGGCCATGGCTTTTGCCCTGGCCGTCGGCATAGCGCTGGGGATACTCTGCGCCCTTTACAAGAATTCATTTATCGACAGGATTTCAGTTGTGTTCTCGGTTCTGGGAATGTCACTTCCTTCATTTTTTGCAGCAATCCTCAATGCCTGGATCTTTGCTTTTGTGCTGGCGCATATCACCCATCTGAACATGACAGGAAGCCTGTATTCGGTTGATGACCTGGGTCGGGGGGAGTATCTTGACCTGAAAAACCTTATACTTCCGGCATTGACTCTAGGCATCAGGCCCCTGGCCATCATCGTGGAACTTACACGCAATTCCCTTCTCGAAGTGCTTTCCCAGGATTATATTCGTACAGCCAGGGCAAAAGGCCTCAGCCCCCGCACGATCATCTTCAAACATGCCCTGAAAAATGCCATGAACCCTGTAATTACAGCTGCCACCGGCTGGCTTGCATCACTTCTTGCAGGAGCCGTGTTCGTGGAATATATCTTTGATTGGAAAGGAATAGGGCTTGTGATCGTTAATGCACTTGATAAATACGACTTCCCCGTGATCATGGGAGCGGTTTTATTCATTTCGGTCATCCTGATTTTAATTAATATACTGGCGGATATACTTTACGGCGCTATCGATCCAAGAGTAAGAATATAGTAGCGGGAAGCGAATTTAAAAGAATCGGAAAGTGTTCGCCGAAGGCGAAATGAGCACGCAAATGAAATAAGCAATTGGTGCGAATAAATGGTGAAAATGAACAGAAATTAAATAATTACACTCATGGCTTATGGCTTATGCCTCATGGCTTAAAAAAAAACATATGAGAAAAAGAATTGTTGCAGGGAACTGGAAGATGAACAAAAACTTCCTGGAGGCGGAAGAACTTGTGGCTAAAGTTGCAGATGCCCTGGAAACCCGTAAACTGAAAAATACAGTGGTGGTTCTTTGCCCTCCCTTTCCTTACCTTGAACTTGCCACGGATATAGCCTGCGAAGCTAAGTTTTCGGTCGGAGCACAGAATGTTTATCCCGACGACAGCGGTGCTTTCACCGGAGAAGTAAGCCCTGTCATGCTTGAATCCATGGAAGTTGAATACTGCATCATAGGTCATTCTGAGAGGAGAAAGTACTTCAATGAAAGCAATGAGTTCCTGGCCCTGAAACTCAACGCCCTCCTTAAGCATAATATCATCCCTGTTTTCTGCTGCGGGGAGGTTCTCGACGAACGTAATGCAAAAAAGCATTTCAAGGTGGTTGAGAAACAGCTTACTGAATCTGTTTTCCATCTTAAAAAAGACCAGATGGCAAATGTGGTCATCGCCTATGAACCCGTATGGGCTATAGGGACCGGTGTGAATGCAACCCCTGCCCAGGCCCAGGAAATGCATGCGTTCATCCGTGGGCTGATAGCAAAAAAGTACAGTAAGAAACTAGCCGAGGAGATATCCATTCTTTACGGAGGCAGCTGTAATGCGAAAAATGCAGCCGAATTGTTCAGCAATCCGGATGTGGACGGGGGATTGATTGGAGGGGCTTCGCTGAAGGAAGAGGAATTTATGGGGATCATTGATTCACTCTGATGGAATACATAGAGGTAGGCATCAGCGGGGTTTCGGGAGAAATTGCCGGTATCCTTACCGCAGAAATGTGCGAACTGGGATTTGAAAGTTTCACAGAGGAAAGCGGGGGGGCATTTTCAGCATATATACAGCTGGAGTCTTTCGATATTATGCAGGTTGCCAATTTCCTTGAAAAGAAAGCGGCAGACCTTGGGTTTACATATAAGGTTGAAAAGATCGCTTCTCGTAACTGGAATGAGGAATGGGAATCATCATACAAGCCGGTGAGGATAGGCAGTTGCTACATCCGTGCACTTTTTCACAAACCTGACCCTGGTGCTGCGACCGAACTGGTGATCGAACCTAAAATGTCATTCGGCACAGCTCATCACGAGACAACCCGGCTTATGATAGAGACCTTGCTGAATATCAGTTTCGAAGGTTGTGCTGTGCTTGATATGGGAACGGGTACAGGGGTGCTTGGAATCCTTGCTGCAAAGCTGGGTGCGAAACCGGTAGTTGCCATAGATAACGATGAATGGTCCTTTCTTAACGCAAAGGAAAATGCTCTCAGAAATAATGTGGGCGATATGATCGTTCTCCAGGGTGATGCCCTGAGTATCCCTGAAGGCAGATACCGCTTTGTCTTTGCCAATATCAACAGGAATGTATTGTTAAGGGATATGCCTGTATACAATAACTTTCTTGAAAAGGGAGGGGAGCTGATACTAAGTGGTTTCTATGAAGAGGACCTGGAAGTAATAACTGATAAAACAACGAAGCTCGGATTGGAACTGGTTTCCCGGGCAGCCCTGAATCACTGGGTGGCAGTAAGGTTTAAGAAATGCTGAAATTTAAACCCTTCCTTGTTTTGATTATCTGTTCTGCCCTGCTCATTCCTGTTCTCCGGGGGCAGGCTCAGAACCAGCGTACTACCCGGTTTTCAGGTGATTCTACCAGGTTTATTAGCGAGCTTAACGGCTTGTTGTTCGGGCTTTCCGATAATGACCAGAAACTGGTCCAGCCAGTCATGACCGGCTTTGTCAGGAAATGGAACCAGGAAACCTTTGACCCGTCAAAAAAGAAAGTTATCTATTCCCTCTGCAATGAGATGCTGAAAAAGAAGATCCGCGTCTTCCCCGATTTCTTCAATTACATTGAAGCACTGAATGTTTTTGTTGATTCACATCAGCCTGAAGCACTGTTCACCTCCTGGTCCTCTATACTTAAAAAACTGATCTCGGATAAAAACAGCAGGAACTTTAACAATTTTATAGATATCACTACCACCCTGTTCGCTGAAGGCATGATATACAAATCCCAATCAACCCAATGGAGGATTAACCCGGCAAATTATACCATGAGGCTTGATTCGGTTCCTGTTATAGAATTCGCAAAAGCCGACATGGTCTGTCATGTCAACAAGGATTCTATGCTGATTTATGGAACGCGAGGGGTCTATTTCCCTCTTTCACAGAGGTGGGTGGGGCATGAAGGGAGGGTCGACTGGCAGAGGGTGGGCA
>Ga0208613_1000019_pt1 | contig 119901 bp, 106 predicted proteins | sample CryBogmetaGMA6M_FD_184543 | JGI IMG/M metagenome (GOLD analysis project Ga0208613, IMG submission 184543) | Freshwater microbial communities from Crystal Bog, Wisconsin, USA - MA6M (SPAdes) | ecosystem: Environmental > Aquatic > Freshwater > Lake | place: Crystal Bog, Wisconsin, USA... | reverse complement strand
GCTCGTTTTGGCGACACAAATATAACTAAAAATAGGCTGGAGCCAAAGCAGAGCCTGCCCCGTACTTGATACGGGGTCATTCCCTTCGTTACACTAATGGAGCTACTAGCCATTCGACTAAGCCCGCAAGCGGGCAAGTCGCTGGTTATCGGGACAGGCTTAGACGCCTTATAAAACAAAAAGCCCCTCCGGAAACGGTGGGGCTTTTTTATTTACTTAAACTATTGAACGAAAATCTCCGGCTCAGAGGCTGTAAAACAAAGAACCCAGCTCGCGGCTGGGTCTTTTTTGAAACAGATGGCTCTATATTACTTGGCTAATCCGAGTCTTTCTACAATCGCTATGCAAGGAGCGGCCTGGTTCAATGTGTAGAAATGCAATCCGGGAGCGCCGCCTGCCAAGAGCTTTTCGCACAAGCTGGTGACTATATCGCGGCCAAATGCTTGGACTGATTCATTGTCATCACCAAATCCTTCCATAGTCTTGCGCATCCAGCGTGGAATTTCAGCGCCGCAAGTGTCAGAGAAACGTGCAAGTTGTGAGAAACGCACGATGGGCATGATGCCCGGCACGATGGGCGCTGTGATGCCCAGTTTTTGACACTTGTCGATGAAGTAAAAGTAGCTGTCCGCATTGTAGAAATACTGCGTGATTGCAGAATCTGCACCGGCATCAATCTTACGCTTGAAGTTTAAAACATCGTCCTGAGCGGATCGCGCCTGCGGGTGGAATTCAGGATAGGCGGCCACTTCCAGATGGAAGTGATCGCCGGACTCTTTGCGGATGAATTCTACCAGTTCATTGGCATACTGGAACTCTCCTGCAGTCGCCATGCCGGAAGGTAGGTCGCCGCGCAGGGCTACTATGCGGCGGATTCCGGCGTCCTTGTAGGTTTGCAGGATGGCGAGTATGTTCTCGCGCGTCGAGCCTATGCAGGACAGGTGAGGTGCCGCCTGATAGCCTTCGTTCTTTATTTGAATGATGGTCTCCAGTGTCCTGTCGCGGGTTGAACCGCCGGCACCAAAGGTCACTGAAAAAAACTCGGGATTGAGAGTGGCAAGTTTAGCCCGCGCAATGGCGAGTTTTTCTACGCCCTCATTTGTCTGGGGCGGAAAGAATTCAAAGCTGATATGTGAGTTGCTCATTATTTTCTCATTAGTTGTGAGGCCGCTGATGACAGCGCCCACGAAAACAGGCTGTACAGCAATGCGCCCAGTACGCCGTGCCAGAAACTATCTACGATAAAGTCTCGTAATATCGAGCCTACGAACCAAAAAAGCAGTCCGTTGATTATAAATATAAAAATACCAAGTGTCAGTAGCGTTACCGGCAATGTCAGCAGCAACAATAACGGGCGTATCAAGGTGTTGACTAGACCCAACAGAAAAGCGGCTAATAGGGCTGCGGCAAATCCCGCCACATGGATACCCGGGACAAAACTGGCCACGGCTATCAAAGCGATGGCATTAAACATCCAGATTATTAGCAGTTTCATCGTCTTTTTGTAGTTTTATTTTCGTAATGCAGCGGCATAAGCTACGTTGCACCACTCAAACATTTCGTCGGGTGATTCCAGACATTCAGCAGGCGCTGACCAATATGACATTTGCACGACGCGTGTTTTACTGTGATAGACGAACGGCAAGCTGCCGGCCTGTTCGAATTTTGCCACATTGCATTTATCCGTTTTGAAATACAAGGTGTCATCGGTAATCAGGGCAAACATTAATCCATCCCGATACAAACCGTATCCGCCGAACATTTTCCGTGCATTTACGCTCGCCCAATGCAACATGGTCTCCAGCACATAATCTACAAATTCATTACGTGAGGAGACCATGGATCATTACGCTGCCTGAGCAGTGACTGAATTAATAACGGTAATGGTCAGCTTTGTATGGACCAGCCTTCGATACGCTGATGTAAGCTGCCTGTTGATCGGTCAGTTCGCTCAATTGTGCATTCAATGTTGTCAATTGCAGACGCGCAACCTTCTCATCCAGATGCTTAGGCAGAGTGTATACGCCGACCGGATATTCTTCGATGCGTGTATACAGTTCGATCTGAGCGATGGTTTGATTGGCGAATGAAGAGGACATCACGTAGGACGGATGGCCGGTACCGCAACCCAGATTGACCAGACGGCCTTCAGCCAGCAGCAGAATTTTTTTGCCGTCAGGGAAGATCACGTGATCGACTTGTGGCTTGATATTGTCCCAGGTGTAACCCTTGAGCGATGCGACATCGATTTCGTTGTCAAAGTGGCCGATATTGCAAACGATAGCCTGATTTTTCATCTTGGCCATGTGGTCATGGGTGATGACGTGGTAGTTACCGGTGCAGGTAACGAAGATATCGCCGTGTTCGCAGGCGTAATCCATGGTCACGACGCGATAGCCTTCCATCGCAGCTTGCAGCGCGCAGATAGGATCTATTTCAGTGACCCAAACCTGAGCTGAAAGGGCGCGCATCGCTTGTGCAGAACCTTTACCCACATCGCCGTAACCCGCGATAACGGCAATTTTGCCGGCAATCATCACGTCGGTTGCGCGTTTGACTGCATCAACCAGAGATTCGCGGCAGCCATACAGGTTGTCGAACTTGGACTTGGTTACGGAGTCATTGACATTGATCGCAGGGAACTTCAATTCGCCGCGTTCATGCATCTGGTACAAACGATGTACGCCGGTGGTGGTTTCTTCAGTTACACCCATGATGGCGGCAAGACGGATCGAATACCAGGTATTGTCGGTTGCCAGTTTGGCCTTGATCGAGTTATACAGGCATATTTCTTCTTCTGAACTAGGACTATCCAACAGTGATGCGTCTTTTTCAGCGCGGGCACCCAGATGCAGCAACAGGGTGGCATCGCCGCCATCATCCAGAATCATATTGGACAGGCCGCCGTCTTTCCATTCGAAAATGCGGTGGGTGTAATCCCAGTAGTCAGCCAGTGACTCGCCCTTGACGGCGAACACCGGGGTGCCGGTTGCAACGATGGCAGCGGCGGCGTGATCCTGTGTGGAATATATATTGCAAGAAGCCCAACGAACTTCAGCGCCTAGTGCTGTCAGCGTTTCGATCAGCACGCCAGTTTGAATGGTCATGTGCAGTGAACCGGTGATGCGGGCGCCCTTGAGTGGTTGGGATGCGGCGAATTCGCGGCGAATGGCCATCAGACCTGGCATTTCGATTTCGGCGATGGCCAGTTCTTTGCGTCCCCATGCGGCCAGGGACATGTCAGCGACGATATAGTCGGTAAATCCGTTTGCAACAGCGTTCATAAGTAATCCATTCATTGATGTTGGTTAATGAATAGGTGCCGTTGAAACGAAATCACTACTCCGAGCCTGACGGGGGTAATGAAACCCGCTGCAGCACCTCTCGGAGGAGGCGGATTATAAACGTAAAAGTAAAATTTGGCTAAGGGGGTTTGATAATCTGCTGCCAGATTGGCAGGGTATACAATAAAAAGCGCACCCAAACAGAAGTTCGGGTGCGCTTTTTAAGTGTTGTATTACAGCACTGCGTCAGCCCTCAATGAGGCGGCTTTGTCGGTGTTTTGGCTGCGCCGAAACACCGACAAAGTGCTACGCGCCGAGCTTTACAGCCCTGCATCCGCGCGAAGCGCGGCTGCCTTGTCGGTGTTTTCCCAGGTAAATTCGGGTTCTTCGCGCCCGAAGTGGCCGTATGCTGCGGTCTTTTCATAGATCGGGCGCAACAGGTCGAGCATTTGCACGATGCCTTTTGGACGCAGGTCGAAATGGCGCAACACCAGTTCGGTCAATTTGTCATCGCTAATTTTCCCGGTGCCGTAGGTATCCACCATTACGCTGGTCGGCTTGGCGACACCGATCGCGTAGGAGACTTGTACCAGGCACTTGCTGGCAAGGCCCGCTGCAACGATGTTTTTCGCAACATAACGACCTGCATAAGCGGCGGAACGATCGACCTTTGAAGGATCCTTGCCTGAGAATGCGCCGCCGCCGTGAGGCGCTGCGCCACCGTAGGTGTCCACGATGATCTTGCGACCGGTCAGGCCGCAATCGCCTTGTGGTCCGCCGACCACGAAACGTCCGGTTGGATTGACCAAGAAGTTGATGTTGCCCTTGATGAGTTCTTTAGGCAGCATCGGCTTGATGATGTCTTCGATCGCGGCTTCGCGGATGGTTTCCAGCGTCATGTCCGGTGCGTGTTGCGTGGACAGCACTACGGTGTCGATGGAGTGCGGCTTGCCGTCCACGTAACGAATGGTGACTTGTGACTTGGCATCCGGACGCAACCAGGGCAGACGGCCGTCGTGGCGTAATTGCGCCTGACGTTGCACGACCTGATGTGCAAGGTAAATGGCCAGCGGCATTAAAGTGGGTGTTTCGTCGCAGGCGTAACCGAACATCAGTCCCTGATCGCCCGCACCTTGATTCAAAAAGTCGTCTGAGGCGCGATCCACACCTTGCGCGATGTCCGGGCTTTGCTTGTCGTAGGCAACCAAAACCGCACAACCCTTGTAGTCGATGCCGTACTCGGTGTTGTCGTAGCCGATGCGTTTGATGGTATTGCGCGCAACCTGAATGTAGTCAACATTGGCGGTAGTGGTGATTTCACCAGCCAGAACCACGAGTCCGGTGTTGGTTAATGTCTCAGCAGCTACCCGCGCATACGGGTCTTGCGCTAGAATCGCGTCCAGAATGGCATCGGAAATTTGATCTGATACTTTGTCCGGATGGCCTTCGGAGACAGATTCGGATGTAAACAGAAATTCGCTCATGCTTCCTCGCTTAAATTATTTAATAAAAGACGACTATTCTATCAACTTTTGTAAAAGTTGCTAGCAGCAAGCCAATAACTATGTTCAAAATTATTTTTCAACTCTGCACAAAATTGCCGCTGAGGGTGTTACACCGCCTGGGTACCGTGCTGGGCAGTGTTATCTATATCTTGTCGGATCGATATGCTGCGCGTATCCGCGAGAATTTGCATCAGGCGGGATTCTTGCCGAACCCGAAACAGGGGAATGCGCTGCTATCTGCCGTCATCGCCGAAGCGGGCAAGAGTGTCGCAGAGTTGCCCTGGGTTTGGGGGCGACCCTATGAGGAAGTGGTCGGCGCTGTATTGGCGTGTCACGGTATGGAACACATCGAGGCCGCCAGGGCGAGCGGGCGAGGGATTATCTATTTGACGCCTCATCTTGGTTGTTTCGAAGTGATCGGACTATATGCGTCGCTGCATGCCCCGATGACCAATATGTATAGTCCTCCTCGCCAGAAGTGGCTGGATGTGTTTATGCGCCGGGGGCGCGAGCGCGGACATGCTAAGTTGGCCAAAGCGGATATGAGCGGTGTGCGTATGTTGTATAAAGCGCTTAAACGCGGCGAGGCGATTGGTTTGCTGCCCGATCAGGTGCCTAGCGGCGGCGAAGGAGAATGGGCTGAATTTTTTGGGCGTCCGGCTTATACCATGACATTAGCAGGCCGTTTGGCAGAGTCCAGCGGTGCGGTGGTGTTGTTAGCCAGTGCGCAGCGACAAGCTGACGGTCGGGGTTATGTTTTGAATTTTGAACCGTTGGATTTGGATTTTTCCAGGTCTGTGCCTCAGCAAATCAACGCGGAACTTGAACGAATGATACGAGCCTTCCCTGAACAGTATTTATGGAGTTACAACCGGTATAAAGTGCCGCGTGGTATTGAGATGCCGGAGGCGGGTAAATGAAGCAAATCGTCGTTTTTATACTCTGGCTGTTGCACTTTTTGCCATTGCCGCTGCTGGCGGTACTGGGCAATGCGCTCGGCTTGTTGATCTACCCGATTGCCGGTGAGCGCCGCAGGGTGGGTGCTATCAATTTGTCCCTGTGTTTTCCGCAAATGAGCAAGGCTGACAGGCGGCGCTTGTTGCGGCGCAATTTTATGGCATTCGGTCGCAGCATACTGGAGCGCAGCATCCTGTGGTGGTCGAGCAGAGCGCGGTTGCAGCGCCTGATACGCGTGGAAGGGTTGGAGAATTTTCGGTCTGCAGAAGGTAAGCCGCTCATTTTGTTGACCGCACATTTCGTGGCTCTCGATGTGGGTGGGAACTGGCTGTCTCAGCACACCAATGTGGTGACGGTGTATTCGAAACAGAAAGACCCGTATTTCGATGAGCTGTTTTACCAAAAACGTACACGCTTCGGTGCGCAACGATTGTATTCCCGTCAGGATGGTATGAGGGCTGTGATTCGGGATATACGCAACGGGTTTCCGTTTTATTATTTCACCGATCAGGATCTGGCTGTCAAAGACGGCGTGTTCGTGCCATTTTTTGGTGTGCCTGCCGCAACGCTGACCACCGTTCCCCGCTTAGCAGAGATGACCAGTGCAAAGGTGCTGCCTTGTATCACCCGTATGCTGCCCTACGGTCAGGGTTATGAAATTCGTTTTTATCCTGCCTGGGAAAATTACCCGAGTGGCGATTTGACGGAGGATACCCGGCGCATGAATGAATTTATTGAGCAGCGCGTGCGCGAAATGCCAGAGCAGTATTTTTGGTTGCACAAGCGTTTTAAGACCCGGCCTGAATGCGAAGAAAAATACTACTGAGCTAGTTGCTTGCTCAAGGAGTTGTTATGAAATACAAAGATTTACGCGATTTTATCGCACAATTGGAAAAAATTGGCGAACTCAAACGCATCAGTATGCCAGTTTCTACTCATCTGGAAATGACCGAAATCTGCGATAGGGTACTGCGTGCGCAGGGACCTGCGATCTTGTTCGAGAATGTGGTCGGACACAAGATGCCGGTGTTGGCCAACCTGTTTGGTACGCCGCGCCGCGTAGCATTAGGTATGGGCGAGGAATCGGTGACGGCCCTGCGCGAAGTGGGCAAGTTGCTGGCATTTCTCAAAGAGCCTGAACCGCCTCGCGGTTTGAAGGATGCGTGGGATAAGTGGCCTGTGTTGAAACAGGTGTTGAACATGTCACCCAAAGTGCTGTCCAGCGCGCCCTGTCAAGATGTGGTTTGGGAAGGCAAAGATGTGGATTTGAGCCGTTTGCCGATTCAGCATTGCTGGCCAGGTGATGTTGCGCCGCTGATTACCTGGGGGCTGGTAGTCACCCGTGGTCCTGAAAAAACGCGCCAGAATCTGGGTATCTATCGCCAGCAGGTGTTAGGTCCAAATAAGGTGATCATGCGCTGGCTGGCGCATCGCGGCGGCGCGCTGGACTTTCGCGATCATTGCTTGAAGCACCCCGGTGTGCCGTATCCGGTTGCCGTGGTGATCGGTGCAGATCCTGCGACCATACTCGGCGCGGTTACGCCTGTGCCTGACTCCTTGAGCGAATACCAGTTCGCCGGACTGCTCAGAGGTTCCAAGACCGAACTGGTGAAATGTCTGGGTAGCGATCTGCAAGTGCCAGCCTCCGCTGAAATCGTTTTAGAGGGCGTGATACATCCGGATGAACTCGCACTGGAAGGGCCTTACGGTGACCATACCGGTTATTACAACGAGCAGGATAAGTTTCCGGTGTTCACCATAGAGCGCATCACCATGCGTCGCGACCCGATTTACCACTCGACCTACACCGGCAAGCCGCCCGATGAACCGGCGATGCTGGGTGTGGCGCTCAATGAGGTGTTCGTGCCGCTGTTGCAGAAGCAGTTTTCGGAAATCGTCGATTTTTATTTGCCACCGGAAGGTTGCAGTTACCGGATGGCGATCGTGTCGATCAAGAAGCAATATGCCGGGCACGCCAAACGCGTGATGTTCGGGATCTGGTCGTTCCTGCGTCAGTTTATGTATACCAAATTCATCGTGGTGGTGGATGACGATATCGACATTCGCAACTGGCAGGAGGTGATCTGGGCGATGACTACGCGCATGGATCCGGTGCGCGACACCTTGCTGGTCGAGAATACGCCGATCGACTATCTGGATTTCGCCAGTCCCGTATCGGGCCTGGGTGGCAAGATGGGGTTGGATGCGACCAATAAATGGCCGGGTGAGTCGCAGCGCGAATGGGGCACGCCTATCGTGATGGATGATGCGGTCAAGGCTAAGGTGGATGCGATGTGGAGCGAGCTGGGTCTGTAAGTTCAGCGCCTGTCGCACATAAGCGTTGCTCGATGGGTTAAGCTTACGCACTTTGATTATTTTCAGGAATGCGCCGGTTTGCGCTGAAAATATTACAACTAATTGATTGTATTAATAAAACAGGAAAATCATGGCTCAATATGTAATGTCTATGCTGCGCGTCAGCAAAATTGTTCCTCCCAAGCGTCAGATCATCAAGGATATTTCCCTGTCTTTCTTTCCCGGTGCCAAGATCGGCCTGCTGGGTCTGAACGGTTCGGGTAAATCCACCGTGTTGCGCATCATGGCTGGCGTGGATAAGGAATACGACGGTGAAGTGCAACATCAGCCCAATATCCGCGTTGGTTATCTGCCGCAAGAACCGCAGCTCGATCCCGAAAAGACCGTGCGTCAGGAAGTGGAAGAAGCGCTGGGTGAAGTGATGCAGGCGCAGGCCAAGCTGGACGAAGTGTATGCCGCCTACGCCGAGGAAGATGCCGATTTCGATGCGCTCGCCGCCGAGCAGGCGCGTCTGGAAAATATCATCGCCGCAGCCGGTTCCGGTTCCGACCAGTTGATGGAAGTCGCTGCCGATGCGCTGCGTCTGCCTGAATGGGATGCGGTGATCAAGAATCTGTCCGGTGGTGAAAAACGCCGCGTTGCGCTTTGCAAATTGTTGCTGGATAAGCCGGACATGCTGCTGCTGGATGAGCCAACCAACCATCTGGATGCGGAATCCGTGGAATGGCTGGAGCAATTCCTGGTGCGCTTCCCAGGCACCGTGGTGGCTGTCACTCATGATCGTTACTTCCTCGACAATGCGGCCGAATGGATTTTGGAGTTGGATCGCGGACACGGTATTCCGTGGAAGGGTAATTACTCCTCATGGCTGGAGCAAAAGGGCGCTCGTCTGGAGACTGAGAACAAGCAGATGGATGCGCACGCCAAGGCGATGAAGCAGGAGCTGGAATGGGTACGTCAAAATCCGAAAGGACGTCAGGCCAAATCCAAGGCGCGTATCGCTCGTTTCGAGGAACTCAATTCGCAGGAACATCAGAAACGCAACGAGACTCAGGAAATCTTTATTCCCGTCGGTGAGCGTTTAGGTAATGAAGTGATTGAATTTGAAGGGGTTTCAAAAGCCTACGGCGATCGCCTGCTAATCGATAATCTAAGCTTCAAGGTTCCGCCCGGTGCGATCGTCGGTATCATCGGTCCTAACGGTGCCGGTAAATCGACCTTGTTCCGCATGATCACGGGCCGTGAAGTGCCTGATTCCGGTACGGTGAAGATCGGTACCACCGTCAAGATCGCGCACGTCGATCAGGCTCGCGATTCTTTGGATAACGACAAGACAGTGTTCAATGCGATCTCTGGTGGCAATGAAATTTTAACCGTAGGCAAATACGAAACTTCGGCGCGCGCCTATATCGGTCGCTTCAACTTCAAGGGCGGCGACCAGACTAAGTTGGTCGGTCAGCTCTCAGGCGGTGAGCGCGGACGTTTGCATCTTGCGCAGACGCTTATCGCGGGCGGCAACGTGCTGCTGCTGGATGAACCATCTAACGATCTGGATGTGGAAACTTTGCGTGCGCTGGAAGACGCGCTGCTGGAATTCGCCGGTTGCGTGGCGGTAATCTCACATGATCGCTGGTTCCTCGACCGTATCGCGACACATATTCTGGCTTGCGAAGGCGACTCCAAGTGGGTGTTCTTCGACGGTAACTATCAGGAATACGAAGCAGACAAGAAGAAGCGTCTGGGTGAAGAAGGCGCTAAACCGAAACGCATTCGCTACAAGCCGATCAGCCGGTAAGGTTTTGCCGGTGGCAGACCGGCAACAAGACCGGAATGCCGTCCAGTCTGTTTGATGGCACAATGACGGACTAACTTTGACGGCGCGCAGAGGGGCACTCAAGGCCACGGAATTTCCCCCGTGGCTTTTTTGTTTGATGGCGCAAGCTTTTTTGGAGAGTAACATGTCCCTACCCGCTGCATTTGTTTCAGTCATCCTGATCTGGTCCACCACGCCGCTCGCCATTAAATGGAGTTCCATGGGTATCGGATTCAGCTTCGCGGTTTTCTCGCGCATGGCGATCGGAGTGTTGCTGTGCGCGGCTTTGCTGGCGATATTCCGGGTGCGTTTCCCGCTGCACCGTCGCGCGCGCATGGCTTATCTGGCAGGAGGATTAAGCATGTTCGGTGCGATGTCGCTCTCCTACTGGTCGGCGCAATTTGTCAGTTCAGGGATGATTTCGGTGCTGTTCGGTTTGTCGCCCCTGATCACTAGTCTGGGCGCGATGGTGTGGTTGAAAGAAGAGAATCTCACCACCGGTAAACTGGCCGGTATGCTGTTTGGTTTACTGGGACTGGTGCTAGTGTTTCGTGGCAGCATCAGTCTGGGGGCGGGTGCATCGCTTGGCCTTTTGGTGTTGTTCGCGGCGGTGGTATCGCAATCGCTGGGTCTGGTCTGGTTGAAACGGATCGGCGACGACAGCCCGCCGCTGGCGATGACGCTGGGTACGCTGGTAGTGGCGTTGCCGCTGTTCTTCGCGGCATGGTGGGTGGCGGACGGACATTTTCCGAATGAGGTGCCAGAGCGTGCGGTCGCCGCGACGGTGTATCTGGGTACATTCGGTTCGGTGCTGGGTTTCGCTTTGTACTACTATCTCATCAAGCATATGGAGGCAGGGCGTATCGCGCTCATCACGCTGGTGACGCCGGTGCTGGCTTTACTGCTGGGACACAGTCTGAACAACGAGGTGGTGTTGCCGCAAGTCTGGATGGGGGCTACGAGCATACTCTTTGGGTTATGGCTGCACCGTGTCCCAGTTAAGATTAGAAAGTGATTATTTATAATAATCTGAATTTATTGATATTGAAGGTGTTGAATGGGAAATAAGCAGTTTACGGTTGCCGTGATCGGCGGCGGTCCTGCCGGCTTGATGGCAGCCGAAGTGCTGAGCGGTGCCGGTGTTGGCGTCGATGTTTATGACGCCATGTCGTCTGTCGGGCGCAAGTTTCTGATGGCAGGTAAAGGCGGCATGAACATCACACATTCCGAACCCATGGAAGATTTTGTCACTCGTTACGGGGCTCGCAGTGCGCAGATTGCACCACTGCTCGAAGAATTTGGGCCGGATGCGTTGCGGGCATGGATACTGGGGCTGGGTATTTCAACCTTTGTCGGCAGTTCCGGTCGTGTTTTTCCCACCGAAATGAAGGCAGCGCCCTTGTTGCGCGCCTGGTTGCACCGGCTGCGTGAGGCTGGTGTACGCTTTCATATGCGTCATCGCTGGACAGGCTGGACTGAAGCCGATGAGTTGATCTTTGAGACGGGCGACGGGCGAATGCTCGCGCAGGCCGATGCGGTGGTACTTGCGTTAGGGGGCGGCAGTTGGGCGAGACTGGGTTCCGATGGTGCATGGGTGCCGATCCTGTTTGCGCGCGGCATTGCTGTTGCGCAGTTAAAGCCTGCGAACTGCGGTTTCGATGTGAACTGGAGTGCTTACTTTAGCGAAAAATTTGCGGGGCAGCCGTTGAAATCCGTGACGGTGAGTTTTACCGACAGTGCCGGACAGTTACTTGTCAAACAGGGCGATTTGATGGTGACGGCAAGTGGGGTGGAGGGCGGATTGATCTATGCATTGTCAGGGCTGCTGCGCGATCAGATCGAAGCTTGCGGTAGCGCGCTTATCCACATCGATCTGGTTCCGGGTAAAAATTTGGCGCGGGTGATGGCTGAAGTGGATCACCCGCGCGGCGCCCGTTCCATGTCCAGCCATTTGCAGAGTCGGGCTAATATCAAGGGTGTAAAAGCAGGACTATTGCGCGAGCTTTTGTCGCGTGAGACTTTTGAAAAAGCTGATCTTCTGGCTGCCGGCATCAAATCGTTGCCTTTGAAATTGATTGCCCCGCGTCCGCTGGATGAGGCGATCAGCAGTGCGGGTGGTGTGCGTTTTGAGGAGTTGGATGAAGCCCTGATGGCGAGGCCAGGGCTGTTTTGTGCCGGTGAGATGCTGGACTGGGAGGCGCCGACCGGCGGTTATCTGCTGACTGCCTGTTTCGCCAGCGGTCGCCGCGCGGGATTGGGTGCGCTGGAATGGTTAAAAAATATTGGCTCTATGTGATTTGATAGTGGGCGTTCCAATTTCGTTTTTACAATTGCCGGTGGCAGCCCGGCGGCTGGTTCCTTTCTTTTGCGTCGCCAAAAGAAAGGAACCCAAGAAAAGGCGACCCCGGTTTGCCGCGCCACGCTGTCTGGTTGCAGACAGCGTGCGTACCCTTGGTAGCCAACTAATAGCGGGGCTGCGGAACTCGCACGATTCGCTTTGCGACCACGTGCTCAAACAGTCCTCGCCCAACTGCGCCGCTATTGGTTGGCTATCTTCGGCGGTGCACAGGGGCTAAGGGAGAGGCTCAATGAGTAATATTTCATTGTGCAATATTTTTGAACTTTTCAAATTGCCCATTGCATTTCATATAGAACCAAAAATATTTAGGAATAAACATGATGACAACATTGAAAAACTTGCCGCCGCAATCCGTCTGGGCGCACTTTGCCACGCTCTGTGAAATACCGCGCGCCTCGCTGCATGAGGCGGCACTGATTGCGCACCTGACCGAATGGGCTAAGGCGAGAAACATCGGGGCATTCGTGGATGAGGCGGGTAACTTGATCCTGAAAAGGGCCGCCAGTCCGGGCTGTGAATCGCAACCTGGTGTGATTCTGCAAGGTCATCTGGATATGGTGTGTCAGGTCAATTCGGGCACAGCGCATGATTTTCTGCGCGATCCTGTCGGTGTCGTGGTGCGAGACGGTTGGGTGATCGCGGAGAACACCACGCTGGGGGCGGACAACGGCATTGGGGTGGCGCTGGCGCTGGCCGCGCTCGAAGACGAGTCGCTGGTGCATCCAGCGATAGAAGTGCTGCTCACGGTGAACGAGGAGTCGGGCATGGATGGCGCACGCGGCTTGGTGGTCGGCACGCTGCAAGGCACGGCGCTGATCAATCTGGACACCGAGGAGTGGGGGCATTTCTATCTGGGCTGTGCAGGTGGTGTGGATGTCGAGGTTCGCCATGAGGGTGAGCTTGCAGTAATTCCTGCCGAGTATGCGCTGGTGAGATTTGCTGTCTCGGGTTTGCGCGGCGGGCATTCCGGCATCGATATTCATCTCGGGCGGGGTAATGCGATCAAGCTGCTGAGCGAGGCGTTGCGCGACCTGTCAGCGTACGCCGATGTTCGTCTTATTTCATTTGAGGGCGGTACGGCGCGAAATGCGATTCCGCGTGAGGCATTTGCCGTATGTGCGTTGCCTGTGGAGGTGGCTGCCAATATCGACGAGTGGGTGCGTCACCGGCACGAATCGTGGCGGACGCGCTTCAAAGACGTCGATACCGGAGTGACGTTCGCTTGTACGTATGACGATGCGTCGCCGTTGATGTCGGTATCTCCCGTCAGTCAGGTGCGTTTGTTGGCTTTGATGGATATCGCGGCCAACGGGGTATCGCGGGTAAGCGATGATTTTCCCGGCGTGACCGATACCTCCAGCAACCTTGGCGTGGCGACACTATCTGATGGGCAATTTAAGGCGACCTTTAAGGTACGCTCCTTGCAGGACGGACGGGCGATCGAACTGTCTGATAAGCTGGTTTCGCTGGCGCAGGTTTATGAGTTTGACGCCTGGCAGGATGGCGCTTATCCGGGCTGGACGCCGAATCCGTCATCGAGTTTGCTCGCTTTATGTCAGCGGGTGTATACGGCGGAATTTGGTCAGCCGGCCAGCTTGCAAGTGATCCATGCGGGGCTAGAATGCGGGCTGCTCGCTGCCAGTTATCCCGATTTGGATATGATCTCTTTCGGTCCCGATATACGAGGTGCACATGCGCCCGGTGAACGGGTTGAGATCGAGTCGGTTGCACGCTGCTGGCAGCTACTCAAGGCGGTGTTGCTGGCGTTGGCCGAGGCTCGTTAATTGCTCTGAGCCAACGCGCCACAGAATCTAGTGCACGGTATTCAGCGTTGTTGCCAATATGGCTTCGGAGTTTTGAGGGAGTTTGAATTTTGCAAATGCACGGCGGATCTTCTTTTCGTCGTGATTTCTGTCTTCAAAGAAGATGCCGGCGCGATGCCCGTTGGCAACCATGGTGGTAAAAGCGAAGCGCCAGTTATGCGCTTCTGCCATGCGTTCACGCAGCGCATCTTCATTAAATATGACCACGCCTGCCTTTTTTATCAACGCTAAAAATTGATCAAACGAATCTGTATCCAACTTACCCATTTTACGCACCTTCGATGTTTCGGCCAATGTAGGCCATGGTGCCATTAACGCGGTGGAATGCGCTTGGTTGACAAGAGATTGGAGTAACAATGAATACTGAGTGGTTTTGTGTAGTATATTTCACTGAATAATCAACGGACTTTATGCATACATCTCAGGTGATCGAACATTTGGCGAAGCGCTTCGCGGCCCTATCCGCCGGTGAAAACTTGGCTGTCGGTGAGAAGGCGTTTTGCGATGGTGAGCGTTTTTTGCGCATTTGGCACGCATTTGAACAGTGGGCGCCGCCGACAGCTAGTTTAGATTTTTTCAGTATTGCGAGTCGTGATGATGAAAAGGTGCTATCTGATGAGATCTGTCGTGAATTTTCGTCATTAAGCACGCAAATTCGGGCAATCTGGCGGCGGCGTGTGCCGGGTTGGAATCGCTGGGTGTTTTTGGAAGGGCGAATCCGGTTGACGCTGGTGCTGGGAGAGGTCGCTGAAACTGATATGCCGGTGGTGAATGTCTGGTTAGATGGTAAATTAACTTCATTAAATCAGCCTGATGCGTTGGGAGTGGCGGGCGCTGTCGTCCGGCATGCAGCTCCCAAAACTGCGATCGTCATTGGCGGCGGTGTAGCCGGATGTTCGGCCGCTTATGCGCTGGCTCAGCGCGGCGTTTCGGTGACCTTGCTCGAACGCGCGCCGCAACTTGCCACTGGTGCGTCAGGTAATCCTCGTGGCATCCTGTACGCACGCTTCGGCGCGGGAGATAACTCGCTGCACCGCTTTGTGCTGGCCGCTTACGGATACGCGCTGGGTTTGCTGGACGTCGTGCTGCCGGTGGACGGTGTATTGCGCGCCGAATGTGGATTGTTGCAACTGGCCTTTTCAGTCGTCGAGAAAAAACGTATCAATAATCTGTCAGCGAGGCCGTGGCCGTCTGATTTATTAAACTTCGTCGATGCAGATCAGGCGTCAAGGTTGACTGGAATCGGCATGGCGCATGGCGGCCTGTGGTTTTCCAGTGGCGGCTGGGTGGTGCCGCGCGCGCTGTGTGAGAAATTGGCCGATCATCCGCTGATCGCGATTCATACATCCAGTCAGGTGGATGCGCTGGCGCGAGACGATGCCGGTTGGTGCGTGACGGATAGTCATGGTGAAACGCTGCAGGCTGATGTTGCGGTGATGTGCTGTGCTCAATCGGCGCGGGATTTTGCGCAGTTCAAGCACTTTTCGTTTACTACGGTGCGCGGCCAGATCAGCGTGTTGCCAGTGACTGCGTCTAGCCGATCTCAGCGTGCGGTAGTGTGCGGGGACGGATATTGTGCGCCATCTCTGAACGGGTTTCATGTGCTGGGTGCGACGCATAATTTCAACGATGAATCGGTTGAGGTGAGAGTCGACGATCATCTGGAAAATCTGCAAAAATTGACGGAATACGCGCCTGCCTTACGCTCAGCACTGGGTGAGGTGGAGGTCGAAAAACTCACGGGGCGCGCTGCGGTGCGTTGCTCGGTTGCAGGTTCCATGCCACTGGCAGGCGAGGTAGAGCCTGGACTTTATTGCAGTCTGGCGCACGGCACGCGCGGTCTGCTCAGCGCGCCCTTATCTGCCGAGGTGATTGCTGCAAAGATCTGCGGGCAATTATCCCCGCTGCCTCAGTCCATTCTCAAGGTGTTATTCACCCCGTTCAAGCGCATAGATAAACAGCCCAAGTGATATAATCCACAACTCTCTTACGCTGTAGCGCGAGTTTTATGTTTAATGGTGCTGTCTAAATGTCTGCTGTATTGAATTTTAAATCCCATATTTCCGAATTGTTTGCGCAAGCATTGCGCGAAGTGGCCCCTGATCTGGCGGATGTCGTCATCCTGATCGAACGACCCAAGCAGGTATCGCACGGCGATTACGCCTGTAATCTGGCAATGCAACTGGCTAAACCCTTGCGTAAATCCCCCAGAGATATCGCACAAGCACTGATTGCGGCGTTGCCTCAGTCTGATGTTATTGCCAAGGTGGAAATCGCCGGCGCCGGCTTCATTAATTTATTTGTCACCACGGTTGCCAAGCAGGCGATCGTGCATGCGGTTCTGCATGCGGGCGCCGGTTATGGTCATATTCACGCAGGCGCTGGTCGCCGCGTTCAGGTGGAATTTGTCTCGGCTAATCCGACTGGCCCCTTGCATGTGGGACACGGTCGCGGTGCGGCGGTGGGCGATTGCCTGTGCAATGTGCTGCATGCCGCAGGCTGGAATGTCACCCGCGAATTTTATTACAACGATGCGGGTGCGCAGATCGATAATCTGACCCGCTCGGTGCAGTTGCGTTGCAAGGGCGTCACGCCCGATGATCCGTCCTGGCCTGAGGCCGGTTATCGCGGTGATTACATTGCTGATGTGGCGCGCGCCTATCTCGCTTGCGAGACGGTCGAATCTGACGATCAGCGCACCACCGGCAAGGGTGACGTGGACGATGCCATCGCGATCCGCCATTTCGCCGTCGCTTACTTGCGTCGCGAGCAGGATCTGGATTTGCGCGCCTTTAACGTTGAGTTTGATGTGTTTTCGCTGGAATCCGCGTTGTACTCCGAAGGTAAAGTCGATGAGACTGTCTCACGTCTGATCGCCAGTGGCCATACTTACGAACTGGATGATGCGCTGTGGTTGCGCACCACCGATTTCGGTGACGATAAAGACCGCGTGATGCGAAAATCCGATGGTGGTTACACCTATTTTGTGCCGGACGTTGCCTACCATCTGGAAAAATGGCGTCGCGGCTTTGTCCGCGTCATCAATGAACAGGGCGCCGATCACCACAGTACGATCACCCGTGTCAGAGCTGGTTTACAGGCGTTGGATGTCGGTATTCCGCGCGGTTGGCCGGACTATGTGCTGCACCAGATGGTGACGGTGCTCAAAAACGGCGAAGAGGTGAAAATCTCCAAACGTGCTGGCAGTTACGTCACCTTGCGCGATCTGATCGACGAAGTGGGCTGTGATGCCACACGCTACTTCCTGGCGGCGCGTCATCCGGATTCGCAACTGGTGTTCGATATCGATCTGGCGAAATCCAAGAGCAACGATAATCCGGTCTATTACATCCAGTACGCACATGCCCGTATTTGTACCGTGCTCGAAGCGTGGGGTGGCGAGCGCCTGGTGTTGTTGAAGGCGGATGTCGGTTTGCTGAATAGCGAATATGAAACCGCCTTGTTGCAGCAATTAATTGATTATCCTCAGGTCATTGAAGTGGCGGCGCAGGATCTGGCGCCGCATCTGATTGCATTTTACTTGAAGGATTTGGCGGCGAGTTTTCACAGCTATTATAATGCCTCGCGGTTTTTGGTCGACGATGAAGCGGTTAAGTGCGCTAGGCTGTCGCTGATTGCCGCCGCTGCGCAAGTGATACAGAATGGATTGGCGTTGCTGGGTGTGAGTGCGCCGGAAAAAATGTAAGGCGATGGTCAGTTCGTATCGCATAAATAATAACAGGGAAGAGCAATGAGTAAACCTACAGGTAATAAATCCGCCGCACCGCGCAAGGGCGGTAGTTCGATGTTAACGGGTATTCTGGTGGGGATGGTGGTCGGCGTGGCGTTGGCAGCCGGTCTTGCATGGTTTATCATGAAATCGCCCAGCCCTTTCGTCAATAAAGAGCAAACCGCGAAATCAGTGGCTGAAGCGGTGAGTAAGCCGGCTGTGGAGGTGGATAAACATGCTGTGGACGCCGAGCATCCTAAAGTTGAAGCCGCTTCCGGGGTGGATGATGCTAAACCCCGTTTTGAGTTTTACAAGGTCTTGACGGATAAACCAGACACTGCGACGGCTCCTGTGTCCGTAGATGCTGCGCAAAAAGCCGCGGATAAACCTAAAGCCGATAAAGTGGCGGACAAGCCGGTTGACAAGGCGGCAGACAATAAGACACTCCCCCAGAGAGCCAATTATCTGCAAGCGGGCTCTTTTGCCAATTCGTCCGATGCTGAAAATCTCAAGGCCAGCCTGGCAATGAAGGGCATGGAGGCAAGCGTTCAGGATGTCACCATACCCGGCAAAGGCGTTTGGCATCGTGTGCGAGTCGGTCCTTTTGCCAGTGAAAAAGAGATGAATAGCGCGCTTGGAACGCTAAAATTGAACGGCATGGATGCGACACCAACACATTAATTGATTAACTATTGAAGGAGTGCTTGATGAAACTAAGTCTTAAGAGTCTGATTGCAACGGTAGCCCTGTTGTTTTGCAGCGCGAGTTTTGCCGCAGCCCAGTTGGGGCGGGATTACACCTTGTTAAATCCCGCTCAGCCCACGAACACCAAGAAGATCGAGGTGCTGGAGTTCTTCTTCTATGAGTGTTCGCATTGCTATGATTTACATGAAAAGCTGGCGCCATGGGAAAAGACCATGCCGGCTGATGTCGAGCTGACCTTCGTGCCTACGATTTTCCGTGATTCGACCGAACCGCTGGCTCGCGCTTACTATGCACTCGATAGCATGGGAAAAATCAAACAGTTGGATGATGCCATCTACAAGGCGATACATAAGGAACAAGCTAATCTTTATGATCTCGACACAATAGGTGCTTTTGTGGCGAGTCACGGCGTGGATAAAGTGCAGTTCTCGTCTGCCTATAACTCGTTCACCGTGAACAGCAAAATCGCGCGCGCTAAACAGTTGATCCGCAGCTACAACATTCAAGGCACGCCTACCCTGGTAGTGGATGGCAAGTATGCGATTACCGGTTTAATACCGGCGGATACGATACGCGTGTTAAATGAAGTGATCGCGATTGCGCGTAAGGACCACAAGCATTAATCAGGATTGCGGATCGAGGATTGAGACGCAAGTCAGCAGTGGAACAGCAGGTTGTTCTCAATCCCGGTTTCTCACTCCTCAATCCACTCTTCGTGTCGTCAGCTTTGCATGGACATTCGACTAAACGGCCAAGTTAAGACTCTGGTCATTACCGGCGCGTCTAGCGGTTTGGGTCTCGCGCTTGCTAGGCATTATTTAGCGGATGGCGCGGTGGTTGCCGCTATTGCACGTCGTGGTGAATTGCTCGATCAACTCGTTACGGAATTTCCCGGGCGGGTGCATGTTTATGCATTGGATGTGTGCGATGTGGAGGCGTTACAGCAGGCAGCCGACGATTTTATCGCCAAAGCGGGTTTGCCTGATATCGTGATTGCCAACGCCGGTGTCAGTGCCGGCACGTTGACTGAGTATGCCGAAGACCTTGACGTGTATCAGCGGGTGATGGATATCAATGTCCTAGGCATGGTGAAAACCTTTCAGCCTTACGTTGCCGCCATGCGTGACGCACGTCACGGCACGTTGGTCGGTATCGCCAGTGTGGCAGGCTTTCGCGGACTGCCGGGGGCTGGCGCTTATTCCGCCTCCAAGGCTGCTGCGATCAGCTATCTTGAGTCACTGCGCGTAGAGATGCATGGCAGTGGTGTGCAGGTTGTCACGATTTGCCCAGGTTATGTTAAGACGCCGATGACTGCGGTCAATCCTTATCCTATGCCGTTTATACTGGACGTTGATGAGGCCGCGCGTCGCATCGTCCGTGCCATCGATAGACAGACATCGTTTGTCGTCATCCCATGGCAAATGGGTATGGTTGGATGGTTGTTAAAACGCTTGCCCCGATGGGTTTATGACAGGCTGTTTGCGCGGGCGCCACACAAACCGCGCGGCGTGATCTAAAAGAATTATTGCTTGTTGACGGGCGCAGGCGAATCCAGCTCTACGTGTGCTTCGCCTTTCTTGCGTACCAGACGGACACGGTCGCCGGCGTAGAAAGCATCCTTGTTGCCGGGTTGCATGACGTAAGTGCTCTGTTCCTCGCCATCCAGCTTAATCCATAACTCCAGTCCTGAACGGGTGGCGATGCCAGCTTGATGTCCTAGCGTGCCGCCTAACACGTTGCCGAAGACGGAGCCCACGATAGAACCCTTTCCTGCTCCCGAGCTCGCCCCGCCGACCTGTCCGAAGATACTCCCGGCGAGCGAACCGCTTTGTGAACTGTCATCCAGCTTTGTTGGGATGACACTTTCGATCACACCGAATTTGACGACTTCACGCGACGGATCTGCTCCCATGCCGTGTTGTCCACCGGCACAACCGGTGAGTAACAGGAATAAGACTGATAGCTGGAAACGCATGATTTACAATGGAACTTCGAAGCCGAAGTGATGCAAGAATTGCGCCTTGATTTCATTCAGAGTCGGTGCGTGATTCTGACCGCCGCGACTGGCGATCTTGATCGAACCCATCAGTGAGGCCAGGCGTCCCGTGGTCTCCCAGTCCCATCCTTGCTGGATGCCGTGCAGCAGTCCTGCGCGATACGCATCGCCACAACCGGTCGGGTCAACCATGGCAGCAGGTTTAGGTGTCGGAATCGCGATCTCTTTGCCGTCTGCGTAGATCATCGAACCATCAGCGCCCAGTGTGACGATCAGCGCTTTCACCGATAGGGCGATCTCGTTCAGCGTCTTGCCGGTTTTGTCCTGTAACAACTTGGCTTCGTAGTCGTTCACCGTCACATAAGTGGCCTGATCGATGAAGCGAAGCAGATCATCCTTGCCAAACATCGGCATGCCCTGACCTGGATCAAAAACAAAAGGAATCTCGGCATCGACGAATTGTTCGGCGTGCTCGATCATGCCGGTGCGGCCATCCGGCGAGACGATACCCAGTGTGACGCCAGCTGCGTCGTTCACCTTATTCTGCTCTGAATAGCCCATCGCGCCCGGATGGAAAGCGGTGATCTGGTTGTCGTCCAGATCGGTGGTGATGAAGGCTTGACCTGTAAAACTGTCCGGCACGTGGCGGATGTGTTTCTGTGAAATGCAAAGTTTTTCCAGGCGTTTGGCGTACGGCGCAAAATCATCTCCTATGGTCGCCATGATTAGCGGTTTCCCACCCAGCAGGTGTAGGTTGTAAGCGATATTGCCCGCGCAACCGCCGTATTCGCGACGCATTTCCGGCACCAGAAACGCGACGTTGAGGATGTGGATTTGTTCTGGAAGGATGTGTTTTTTGAATTGATCCTTGAACACCATGATGGTGTCGTAAGCCATGGAACCGCAGATAAGTGTATTCATAATATAACCTATTGAATATTGATAAGATTTAAATCAGGATTTAACCAGCTTCTTGTGCGTCTGTATGCTCATTAGCATACCAAATCCCAGCAGTAAGGTCAGCATCGACGTGCCGCCATAACTGACCATAGGTAGCGGCACACCGACGATAGGCAAAATACCGCTGACCATACCCATGTTGACGAAGGCATAGGTGGCAAAAGTGAGGGTGATAGAGCCTGCCATCAGCCGGGTAAAATAGGTCGAGGCATTGGCGGTGATGATAAACCCGCGTCCGATCACAAAGAAATACATCCCCAGCAAAATCAGGTTGCCAATAAGACCGAATTCTTCGGAATATACAGCAAAGATAAAGTCGGTGGTGCGTTCAGGCAAGAAGTCCAGATGGGTTTGTGTGCCGTTCAGATAGCCCTTGCCGAAAATGCCCCCCGAGCCGACAGCGATCATCCCCTGTATGGTGTGATAGCCCTTGCCCAGTGCATCCTGCGACGGGTCGAACAACATCTCGATGCGGTGGCGTTGATAATCGTGCATCAGTGACCAAAGCACCGGCGCACTGGCGATGCCTGCCACAGCCATACCGCCGATGATGCGCCAGCTCAAGCCTGCCAGGAACAGGACATAAAATCCGCTGGCGGAAATTAGTAAAGCGGTGCCCAGATCCGGTTGTCTGGCAATCAGTCCGACGGGCAAAAGCAATAGTACCGCTGCAATCGCATAATTTTTATAGGTCAGAGCGGCTTCATGTTTTTCAAAATACCATGCCATCATCAGGGGCACGCCGATTTTCATCAGTTCGGATGGTTGTATGGTCGCCACGCCGATGTTCAGCCAGCGTCGGGCCCCATGGCTGATTTCACCGAATAACGCGACGCCGATCAGTAATGCCATGCCGAATACGTAAATGGGTACCGCAGTGCGCATCAGGTAGTGTAGCGGCAGATTGGCCACCACCCAGAGGCAGAAAAAAGCCACCAGTATATTGACGCCTTGCGCGAGGACTCGCTCGAAGTTGTGTTCGCTTGCACTGTATAGTGTCAGCAAGCTAACCATCATCAGCATCAGCATACCGGCTAGCAGCGGCAGATCCAGATGTTGGGTGATCCTCTGCCAAAGTTGTCTTCTCGTCATATTAGTCAGCTTCAATGTCAGGCGCGTCTGAAGCGGCTGGGGTGGTGGCGGGAATCGCCGCTTCAGCAGGTTTGGGGACTTTCCCTAATAGATAGTAATCCATCACCTTGCGTGCGATCGGTGCTGCTGTGCCGCCACCGTGTCCGCCGTTTTCGGCCAGTACCACCACCGCGATCCTCGGCTTATCAACCGGTGCGAAGGAAATAAACCAGGCATGATCGCGATGCCGCTCATCAATCTTGCTGGCATCATATTTTTCGCCTTGTTTGATGCCGACCACTTGCGCCGTGCCGGTCTTGCCGCCTATGGTATAGGGCGCGCCAGCTGAAGCTTGCGCGGCGGTGCCGCCAGGCTGTGTCACCGCTTGCATCGCTCGTTTGACCAGATCTAGATGGGCTGGATCCAGCTTCATGTCGATCAGCGGATTATTTTCCAGTTTGTGCAATTCGTTGGTGCGTGAGTTTTTGATCTCCCTGACCAGATGGGGCTTAAAGCCGATGCCTCCATTAGCCAGTGTCGCGGTGGCGGAGGCTAGTTGTAGTGGGGTGACTAAGCTATAACCCTGACCGATGCCCACGGATACAGTGTCGCCAGCATACCATTTTTGTTTGAAGCGTTTCATCTTCCACTCTTGCGAAGGCAGCAGGCCTGAGGTTTCGCCTTCCAGGTCGATGCCGGTTTTCTTGCCGAATCCAAAACGTGATAAAAATTCGAAAATATTGTCGATACCCATCTCGACCGCCAAACCGTAATAGTAGGTGTCGCAAGAGATGACGATGGATTTGAACAAGTCAACGGAGCCATGTCCACCCTGTTTCCAGTCGCGATAGTGGTGACTGCTGCCGGACAGGGTGTAATATCCCGGATCGCTGATGGTCTGTTCGGGAGAACGTATGTTGTAGAACAGTCCGGCCAGTGCCATGAACGGTTTAATCGTGGAGCCTGATGGGTATTGTCCTCGTAGTGCTCGGTTGTTGAGCGGATGATCGGGGGAATCGTTTAATTCCTTCCAGCTTTCTGCATCGATGCCGTCGACAAAAAGACTCGGGTCGTAACCGGGGCGGCTGACAAAAGCAAGTATTTCACCGTTAGATGGATCGATCGCGACCAGCGCGCCGCGATAAGCCCCGAATGCTTGTTCAGCGATCTCCTGCAATTTTGCGTCTATGCTCAGTACCAGCGTATTGCCGGACACCGGCGGGGAGCGCGAAATGATGCGTACCGCGCGGCCCGCCGAATCTACTTCGACCTGTTCGATGCCGGTCGTGCCATGCAGCTCATTTTCGTAATACTGTTCCAAGCCGGTCTTGCCGATGTAGTCGGTACCACGGTAGTTGGCGGAAGATTCATTGTCTTCCAAACGATCGACATCGGTTTGGTTGATACGGCCGATATAGCCCAGTAAATGGGCGGTTTTATCCGAGTAGGGGTATTCTCGGAAGAGGCGTGCCTTGATTTCAACGCCGGGAAAACGGTATTGTTGTGCCGCGAAACTGGCGACTTCCTTTTCGCTCAAGCGACTGCGTATCATCAGCGTCTCAAAATCATGACTCTCCGCCAGCAGTTTCTTGAAGCGTTTGCGATCACGCGGAGCAATCTCGACCAGTGTCGCTAAATCGTCTATGGTTGCCTGTAAATTCTTAACTTTACTGGGGGTGACTTCCAGCGTATAGCCGGAAAAGTTATGCGCAAGCACTACGCCGTTTCGATCCAGTATCAGGCCTCGATTGGGAACGATGGGGACGACTGAGATGCGGTTTTTTTCGGCCAGCGTCTGATAATAGTCGTGGCGCACGGCTTGCAGATAAACGAAGCGCGCCAGCAAGGTGCACAGCAGCAACAGGGCAAAACCGATACTGATGAATAGCCGCAAGCGAAAATTGAAAATTTCCTGCTGGTGGTTTTTGAGCTCTACTCGTTTGCTCATTCCCGATCCACGCGAGTCTGTCGCATTGATTGCATCAGCGTGCTCATGGGGGCCCACAACAGGGTAGAGGTCAGGCAGCCTAAGAAATAGATCCAGGCGACATGGCCATTCACTTGCCAGTGTACCAGCGCGTAAGTTGCGTAAGTGAGCAGCAGGATGAGGGAGACCTGGGTGGTTTGTTCGCGCAGGTCAAACATGCGTATGCGGCGACTCAATACCACACCGCCAAAGGCTAATACCGTGTAGGACAGGGCGTGCTGGCCGAACAGGCTGGCATCGGCGACGTCAGCTAACATACCTACCATCCACGACATGCCGATTCCGACGCGCAGGGGTTTGTGTGTGCACCAGTACAGCATGACAACAGCTACAAAGTCGGGTCGCAGCATCAGCCACAGCCCTTCCCATGGCAGACCGTTGAGAAACAATGCGACGACGATGCTGGTGATGATGAATAAATTGCTAACGGGACGCAGAATTTCCGGCTGTGCCTTATCTAGGTAAGGCATTAATGTACCTCGGCTTTCTTTACTTTAGTCTTGCCTGTAGCAGGTGCCGGGTCGGCTGCCGGACGTTCGGGCAAGCGGGGCATCGCCGACAGAACCAGCAGTTGTTTATGCTTGTCGACGCCTCCCAGTGGCAGGCAAATGATTTGCGCAAAAGGGTAGGCTGCATCGCGTTCTATTTTTTCGACCTTGGCGACCGGAATGCCCGGTGGATAGAGGCCGTCTATGCCGGACGTGATCAGCACATCCCCGTTTTGGATATCTGTGCTGACTGGCATATAACGGAGTGACAGCTGGCTGGTGTCGCCTGCGCCGAAGGCCACGCTGCGTAATCCGCTGCGCAACACCTGGACCGGCACGGCGTGATCTTTTTCGGTGATCAGGGTGACTTCAGACAGCCATGGGTAGACGCGGGTTATCTGCCCGACGATACCCTTGTCATCCATGACGACTTGTCCTGGTTGAATATCGGAATAGCTTCCTTTATTAATCAAAACTTTGCGTTTAAATATGTCACGTTCTGCATAAACGATTTCGGCGAACTGGGAGGCGAACGGCGTGTGCTGCTGTAACGCCAGTAATAGTCGGAGTTGCTGATTTTCCTGCAATAATGATTGCGACTGGATCAGTTGTGCGGCATCTTTTTCACGCTGGAGACGTAAGGCGTTGTTTTCATCGAGCAAGCTGGACTGAGTGACGAAAAAATCACTGGCTTGTTGCCATAGCGAATTGGGCAGGGTGGCCAGACGTTGTATCGGTGAGACCAGCATCGACAATGCGCTGCGGGAAGACTCCAGATAGCGATATCTAGTGTCGACAAACATCAACAGGAAAGATAAAACGACGAAAAACACCAGACGCGCCGCGTGACCTGGTCCACGGTTTAATACCTGAAAAGTTTGCGTACTGTCCATCTTGGCTGGGAACTGCTGAGTAGTAAGTGGTTAGTGGGGGCGGCACTGTATGCATAAGTGGGGAGTGGTAAGTGGAGCTGTGTCCCACTCACAACTCCCCACTTGCCGCTCACTATAAGTCTTATTCCGTTGTGAAGATACTGGTCGATTTGTCCATGTGTTCCAGTGCATGACCGGAACCGCGTACCACACAGGTCAAAGGATCATCGGCGATCAGCACAGGCAAGCCGGTTTCTTCCATCAGCAAACGGTCGATGTCACGCAATAACGCGCCGCCACCGGTCAGTACCATGCCCTTGTTGGCAATATCTGCACCCAGTTCAGGCGGGGTTTGTTCCAGCGCAATTTTTACTGCACTGACGATATTGTTTAATGGGTCGGTCAGTGCTTCCAGAATTTCATTGCTTGAGATGGTGAAGCTGCGCGGAACGCCTTCGGCCAAGTTTCGCCCCTTGACTTCCATTTCGCGCACTTCGGAACCCGGGAAGGCGGAGCCGATAGTTTTCTTGATGTCCTCAGCGGTGGTCTCGCCAATCAGCATGCCGTAGTTGCGGCGAATGTAGTTGATGATCGCTTCGTCAAACTTATCGCCGCCTACACGCACGGAACCCGAATACACGGTGCCGCCCAGTGAGATGACGCCAACTTCCGTTGTGCCGCCACCGATGTCCACCACCATGGAACCGGTCGCTTCTTCTACCGGCAGACCTGCACCGATTGCCGCTGCCATCGGTTCTTCGATCAGTTCCACGCGGCGCGCGCCGGCGCCGACTGCGGATTCACGAATCGCGCGGCGCTCAACCTGGGTTGAACCGCAGGGTACGCAAATGACAATGCGCGGGCTGGGGCTGAAGATGCTGGCCTTGTACACCTTGCGGATGAATTGTTTGAGCATTTGCTCAGTTACGGTGAAGTCGGCGATCACGCCGTCCTTCATCGGACGAATTGCGGTGATATTGCCCGGTGTGCGTCCGAGCATCTGCTTGGCGCCTAAGCCCACTTGCTGAATGATTTTCTTGCCGTTAGGTCCGCCTTCTTGGCGGATAGCAACTACCGAAGGTTCGTTCAAAACGATGCCTTGCCCGCGCACCCATATCAGCGTATTCGCCGTGCCGAGGTCAATCGCCAAATCGTTAGAAAAGTAGCCGTTAAAAAATCCAAACATGTTGATTCCCGAAAAGTCGTAAAATGTGTGCCGCTCAAACTTGTTATGATACTCTATCAGCCTCATTTATATAAAGCTTTTACTATGTCATTAAGCACTGCCGACGTTCAAAAGGTTGCGCGCCTTGCGCGACTCGCCATGAATAATACCGAAATCGAAGCTGCCAGGGCGCAAATGTCCGGCATTTTTGAATTGATCGCTCAAATGCAGGCCGTGAATACCACGGGCATCGCGCCGATGTCGCATGCCCAGGATTTGTCGCAGCGCCTGCGTGAAGATGTTGTCACCGAAGCTAATCAGCGCGAATTGTTCCAGTCTATCGCGCCACAAGTTGAAGACGGTCTGTATCTCGTACCTCAAGTCATAGAGTAAATATCATGTTGAATTCCAGCCTTATACAGCTAGGCGACGCTTTGCGCGCCAAGAAAATCTCCAGCGTCGAGCTGACTCAGACTTATCTGGATCGCATCGCGACGCACAATCCGGTCTTTAACGCATTTATCACCGTTGATGCTAAAGCCAGTCTGGCACAGGCGCGTGCGGCGGATGAACTGATCGCATCAGGTGGCGCGCAGCCCTTGACCGGCATTCCCTTTGCGCAGAAGGATATTTTCTGCGCAAAAGGGTGGCGCACCACTTGCGGCTCTAAGATGCTGGCGGATTTTATCGCCCCTTATGACGCGCACGTGATCGAGCAATTCAACAAGGCGGGGGCTGTCAATTTGGGCAAGACCAATATGGACGAATTCGCCATGGGTTCTTCCAATGAAACCTCGTATTTTGGTCCGGTCAGAAATCCGTGGAATCAGAAGGCTGTACCAGGCGGGAGTTCCGGCGGTGCTGCATCGGCCGTGGCGGCGCGTCTATGTGCGGCGGCAACGGGTACGGATACCGGCGGCTCGATCCGTCAACCGGCTGCACTTTGCGGTATTACGGGTATTAAGCCGACTTACGGCACGGTGTCGCGTTACGGCATGATCGCTTTTGCCTCCAGTTTGGATCAGGCAGGCCCTATGGCGCGTAGCGCGGAAGACTGCGCGCTGATGCTCAATGTGATGACGGGTTTTGACGCGCGCGATTCGACTTCTTTGCAGCGTGAAAAGGAAGATTACTTACGCGATCTGAACAAACCGCTGGCCGGATTGCGCATCGGTCTGCCGCGTGAATTTTTTGCCGAAGGACTGTCCGCCGATGTCGGTGGTCGTATTCAGGAAGCGATAGCCGAATACCGCAAGCTGGGTGCCACTGTGGTGGAAATCAGCCTGCCCAATACCAAACTGGCGGTGCCTGTCTATTACGTGCTGGCCCCGGCTGAAGCTTCCAGTAATCTGTCGCGTTACGACGGCGTGCGTTACGGACATCGCGCCGACGAATACACGGATTTGGCGGATATGTATGAAAAAAGCCGTTCGCAAGGCTTCGGCGAAGAGGTCAAGCGCCGCATCATGATCGGCACCTACGTGCTGTCGCACGGCTATTACGACGCGTATTATTTGCAGGCGCAGAAGATACGTCGCTTGATTGGGCAAGATTTCACTGACGCATTCGGGCACTGCGACGTGATCATGGGCCCGACTTCGCCGTCCACCGCCTTTAATCTGGGCGAAAAGGGCGATGATCCTGTGCAGATGTATCTGTCTGATATTTACACCATCGCGGTGAATCTGGCAGGCCTCCCGGGGATGTCTATTCCTTGTGGTACGGGTCGCGACAATATGCCGGTCGGTTTACAGATCATCGGTAATTATTTCGACGAAGCGCGCATGCTGAACGTCGCACATCAATATCAACTGGCGACCGACTGGCACACGCGTTGTCCTGAAGGGTTTTAAGGAAATACTATGTCTTGGGAAATCGTCATCGGGCTGGAAGTTCACACGCAACTGTCCACCAACACTAAAATTTTTTCAGGCGCCTCGACTACATACGGTGCTGAACCCAATACACAGGCCGATGCGGTGAGTATCGCCTTGCCCGGCGTGCTGCCGGTGTTGAACAAAGGCGCTGTAGAACGCGCGGTCAAGTTCGGTTTGGCGGTCGGTGCGCACATCGCGCCGCGTTCAGTGTTTGCGCGTAAAAATTACTTTTATCCCGATCTGCCGAAAGGCTATCAGATTAGTCAGTTCGATCTGCCGGTCGTGGGCATGGGAAGTCTGAAAATTCAGGTAGAACCCTTCTCCGGTAAAGCCGCGTCTTACGAAAAAGTAGTGCGCATCACTCGCGCGCATCTGGAAGAGGATGCGGGCAAATCAGTGCACGGCGCAACGCAAGGCACGACCGGCGTGGACTTGAATCGCGCAGGGACGCCGCTGCTGGAAATCGTCTCCGAACCGGATATGTGTTCTGCCGCCGAGGCGGTAGCTTATGCCAAAACCTTGCACACGCTGGTGCGCTGGATCGGCATTTCCGACGGCAATATGCAGGAAGGTTCATTCCGTTGCGATGTGAACGTCTCGGTGCGTCGTCCGGGCGAGCCGCTGGGTACTCGCCGCGAGATTAAAAATCTCAATTCATTCAAATACATGCAGCAAGCGATCGACTACGAGGTTCAGTGGCAAATCGACACAATCGAGAACGGCGGCAAGATACATCAGGCGACCATCCTGTTCAATCCGGATACCGGCGAGACGCGCGCGATGCGCAGCAAGGAAGATGCGCACGACTACCGTTATTTCCCTGATCCTGACCTGTTGCCGTTGGATATCACGCCCGAAATGCTGGAAGCCATGCGTGCGACTTTGCCTGAGCTCCCTGAGGCGCGCCGCACGCGCTATGTAAGTGAACTGGGTTTATCGGCTTATGACGCGAGCAGTCTGACTTCATCGCGCGAAATGGCAGACTTTTTTGATGCTTGCGTGAGGGTAGTTGGCAATGCCAAGCTGTGCGCCAACTGGCTGATCGGCGAATTGTCTGCGCAGCTTAATCGCGACGGTCTGGATATGGCGCAATGCCCTGTTTCGACACAACAAATGAGCGGGATGCTAGCGCGAATTGCGGACAACACTATTTCTAACGCGGGTGGTAAGGACGTGTTCCGCACCTTGTGGGCGGAAGGTGGTGATGCCGATGCGATCATCGAAGCTAAAGGCTTGAAACAGGTTTCCGATTCTGGCGCAATCGAAGTGCTGGTAGATGAAATCATCGCAGCGCAAGCCGACAAGGTCGCCGAATATCGTTCCGGCAAAGACAAGCTGTTCGGTTTCTTTGTGGGTTTAGCGATGAAGGCCAGCAAAGGCAAGGCTAATCCAGCGCAACTGAACGAAGTGTTGCTGAAAAAACTGGCGGGATAGATTCAGGGTCGGGCCTTTACTGTTCGCTCATAAACACTCCGCTGACGTGCTAATTCGACGTGTTGCGAGTGGTCATAGCGACCGCACTCGTTGTGGTAAACTGCGGCTCGTCAAGCATCTACAACACCGGGGGCAAACGTGAGCGCGAACCTGGAAGTCCTGGAAGCAGAGGTCATGCAGTTGGCTCCTGTCGAAAGATCGCACCTGCTTGAGCGGTTGATCGCAAGCTTTGATTCCGACCCCGAAGTCGAAGAAGCCTGGGAGCGAGAAGCCGATCGAAGGGAGTCAGAACTGGAATCTGGTTTGGTCGTGGCTGTTTCCGGACCGGAAGCTATTGTTCGGCTTCGAGCAAGGTTTTCGAGATGAATTACACGCTTCACCCCGGGGCGGAGCGTGACATTACCGAAGCTCTGGATTTTTACTGTGAACATGCTGGATTTTTACTGTGAACATGCTGGATTTGTGGTCGCTGAGCGCTTTCTCGATGAATTCGAACGTGTTGCCTATCTATTGCTTGAACATCCTGGTCTCGGCACATTAACAACAAGAGGACGCAGAGCCTTTCCGCTGAAGATTTTTCCGTACTCAGTCGTCTATCGAAATCTTGAGAACAGCATTCAAATCTTGATTGTGCGCCATCATCACAGAAAGCCCGGCTACGCTGGCCGCAGGCAGTAATTATCATGCAAAATTATGCGCATCGTAGGTAGAAAATCCGAACCCCTGCCGACCTCGGTAGCTTCAGGTGAAGCGCTGATGCGTGCATCCTCGTTCAATGAAATGATGCAGTCCATCATGCCCTACGGAAAAATGGGCTGCATTCCTAAAGGCATCTATCGTTTCAAGACCCACGAAGAAGCTAACCGCCAGCAGGATGAATGCCTTGCCAAACATATGGCTAAAATCCAGATTGAAATCAATAAATTAAATCAATGAGCGAAGAGGAAAAATACGCCAGGCCTGCGACCAGCCAGGATTTAAAATCCCTGGTGGCCGCGCTCAATGCGAACGGTGTCGATTACCTGCTGATCGGTGGTTATGCACTTTACGCTCATGGTTACCAGCGAGCGACGACCGACATTGCTATTCTGGTTCAGCCGACGATAGAAGCCGGACGCAAGGTAAAACAGGCATTGCTGATTCTGCCGGATAAAGCGGCCAACGACCTTGATCCAGCTTGGTTTGAGGAAGCCGAAAATATTCGCGTTGCCGACGACATCATCGTGGATGTCATGTTTAACGCGTGTGGCGAAACATTTGATACGTTAAAGAAGTACGCTCAACTAATTGATTTTGATGGAATTCAAGTCACGACGATCTCTCTGGACGGTCTGTTACTCACCAAGCAGACCATGCGTGAAAAAGATGTTTCTGACCGAATGATATTGGAAAGAGCCATCGCCGAGATCAGCAGAATACAAGGGGAAAAAGCGTAATACTCATGTGAATGCCTTGATATCTGGTACAACACGCCTTTGGCTATTCCGTGAATGTTGGAATGTGAGACCTGACCCTGGTGACGTGCTGCTTGAGACCTGACCCTGGTGACGCTGTGACCCTGGTGACGCTCGCTCCTGGTGACGCTCGCAGGGATGATGCGCCGCTACTAACGGAATCCGCATTCCGCAGCGCGCGTGAGGATGGCAGGCCGTGATTCTGGTGCTGGATGCGAGCGTGGTTATTAAGTGGTTTTTTCGCGATGATCCGACTGAACAGCATGCGCAGCAGGCGTTACAAATATTGAGTGCGGTGGGAACGGGAGAAGTGAAACTCGTACAACCCCCGCTTTTATGGCCGAAGTGAGTGCCGTCCTGGGGCGTGAAAAACCGGATCAAGCGCAGACAGATAATGCCGACTTACTGAATATGGAGTGGCGAATCTCTGATTCTGCCTCGACTTACAGGACGGCGATCTCGCTGGCTGCTAGTCTGAACCATCACTTGTTTGATACGTTCTACCATGCGGTTGCCTTGCACGAACCTGATGCCTCGCTGGTTACCGCTGATGTCCGCTACTACAACAAAGCCAAAGGGGCTGGGCGTGTGATTTTACTGGAGAATTTTTCCCTGGGCAGCGTGCATTAAACAATGCTGATCGTAAATAGCCGTTGTCAGTTTTCGGGCTTTCCCGCATAATCCGCGCTGCCGTCAAGACCAATGGGAGAGCGTGGTTTTAAAACCACCGCCGAAGGCGTAACACCCGTAACCGCTCAGGCACAAAGAACTATTGGCACAGGCAAATCTGGAGAGCGCAGGAATACCTGCCACCGAAGGGGCACGCGAAGTGATTCGTAATCTCTCAGGTACCAAGGACAGATGGGGCGCTGCACGAATTTCGTGCAGCGCCTTTTTCATTTTCTGAAAGCAAATATGACTCTTAAGACTACGCCACTTAATGCCGCACACCGAGCGATGGGCGCCAAAATGGTCGATTTTGGCGGCTGGGATATGCCGGTGAACTACGGTTCACAAATTGACGAACACCATCAGGTCAGGAATGACTGTGGCATGTTCGACGTTTCACACATGCGCGTCGTGGACATGAAAGGCGAAGGCGTGCGAGATTTTCTGCGCAACCTGTTAGCGAACAATGTCGATAAGCTAACACTGTCCGGCAAAGCGCTTTATTCCACCATGCTGCTGGAAAATGGCGGGGTCATCGACGATCTGATCGTCTACTTCATGACAGAGAACTGGTTTCGTATCGTGGTCAACGCAGGCACAGCGGACAAGGACATCGCCTGGATGAAAAAACAGGCCGAACTTCATGCGCCGCTGCTCGATATTGTCGATCATCCTGAGCTGGCGATGATCGCCGTACAGGGTCCGAATGCGCGCAAAAAAGTTTGGGATGCACTGCCTGGCAGCCAGGAGTTGACTGAAAAACTGATTCCGTTCAGCGCTGCGGAAACGGGCACCATGTTTATCGCCCGCACGGGTTATACCGGCGAAGACGGATTTGAGATCATGCTCCCGGCCAAAGCCGCGCCATTTTTCTGGGGCATACTGGCAGAAAAAGGCGTTAAGCCGATTGGTCTGGGCGCACGCGATACGCTGCGTCTGGAAGCCGGTATGAACCTGTACGGTCAGGACATGGATGAAACCGTTGGGCCGTTGGAATCGGGTCTGGCCTGGACGGTGGATTTGAAGAGTGAACGCGACTTTATCGGAAAAGCTGCGCTGCTGGCTAATCCGCCGACTCAAAAATTGATCGGTTTGTTATTGCTCGATCGCGGTGTGCTGCGCGGTCACCAGAAGGTGCACACCCCGCATGGTATAGGCGAAATCACCAGCGGCAGTTTTTCGCCTACGCTGGAAAAATCCATTGCGCTGGCACGTGTACCAAAAGATGTCGCTATCGGCGATACGGTACAAGTGGCAATTCGCGATAAAATGCTGAACGCACAGGTGGTAAAGTACCCGTTCGCGCGCAACGGAAAAGGCTGCCTATAAGGCAGACGTAAGACGTACGTTTTTAGTTAAAAACGACTTATTTCTTGCGACCTACGACTTATGACTTACAACTATTAGGGGTTTTGAATGAGCAATCCAACCAATCTGAAATACACCGCCTCCCACGAATGGGTCAAGACTGAAGCCGACGGCACTGTTACCATCGGCATCACGCAGCACGCACAGGAATTACTAGGTGACATGGTGTTTGTTGAGGCGCCCGCCGCTGGTCGTCATCTGAAGGCGCGTGAAGAATGTGCTGTCGTGGAGTCGGTGAAGGCCGCTGCCGACGTTTACGCGCCGGTTTCAGGTACCGTCACCGAAGTGAATGGCGATCTGGACAGCAGTCCTGAAAATATCAACAGCGATCCTTATGGCGCCTGGATGTTCAAGATGAAGCCGGACAATTCCGCAGACATCGACGCGTTGCTGGATGCGGCAGGCTATCAGGCCGTTGTCGACAGCGAAGCGCACTAAATGCAGGAACAGGATTGAGGAGCGGGAGTCGAAGAAAAACCACTCTTCGATCAACTATCTTGCTACTCAATCCTGATTTTTCGACCCTCAATCCTCAATCCTCAATCCTTAATTTCTATGACTGACCAATTTGTAAATCGCCACAACGGCCCGTCCGACAAGGATGTGCAGGAAATGTTAAAAGCAATCGATGCGCCGACTCTGGATGCGTTGATCGATCAGACGATTCCTGCCGCTATCCGTTTGAAGGCACCGTTGAATCTGCCGGAAGGCATGTCAGAGCACGCTTATCTTGCCCATTTGCGCGGCATCGCGGCGAAGAACAAGCTCTATAAGAGCTACATCGGTCTGGGTTATTACGATACGATTTTGCCGCCGGTGATCCAGCGCAATGTGCTGGAAAATCCGGGTTGGTACACGGCTTATACGCCGTATCAGGCCGAAATTTCTCAAGGCCGGCTGGAAGCGCTGCTCAATTACCAGACCATGGTGATGGATTTGACCGGCATGGAAATCGCCAACGCCTCTTTGCTGGATGAAGCTACAGCCGCAGCGGAAGCGATGACCATGTTGCACGGTCTGCGCAGCCGCGAAGCGCAAGCTGCCGGTAAGAACAGTTTCTTTGTGTCGCATGAGTGTTTCCCGCAGATCATCGAATTGCTCAAAACGCGCGCGAAACCGCTAGGGATTGAACTTGTTATAGGCGATTTCAAGACGGTGACGTTGAACGACAAGTTGTACGGTGCGCTGTTGCAATATCCGGCCGCGAATGGCGTGGTACATGATTACGCGAATTTTGTCGTGCGAGCCAAGGAGCACGGCATGACCATCGCGGTTGCCGCCGATATTTTGAGTCTGGTGCTGCTCACGCCGCCCGGCGAATGGGGTGCGGACATTGTGCTGGGTTCCACGCAGCGCTTCGGCGTGCCTATGGGTTACGGCGGCCCGCACGCGGCTTTCTTTGCCTGTCGTGATGCGTACAAGCGTTCCATGCCAGGACGCATCATCGGTGTGTCGGTCGATGCCGACGGTAATCCGGCGCTGCGCATGGCGCTGCAAACCCGCGAACAGCATATCCGTCGCGAAAAGGCGACCTCCAATATCTGCACGGCGCAAGCCTTGCTGGCCATCATGGCCAGTATGTATGCCGTTTATCACGGCGCGGATGGTCTGCGCGGCATCGCCCGTCAGGTGCATCTGTCTGCTGTTGCTTTATCAAGCGAATTGAAAAAGCTAGGTTACACGGTGGCGTTTGATAATTTTTTCGATACGATCAAGCTGGTGCATACCGATAACGTGAAGATTCATGCGCTGAGCGATGCGGCAGAAATCAACTTCCGTTATAGCGCAGAGGGTTTGGGCATCGCGCTCGATCAAACGACTTCAATTGCCGATCTTAATGCGATACTTGCGGTGTTTTCTATGGCTGCGGTTAAGCCGGCGGTCGTGCTGACGCAGGCCGACGTCGATGCGCAAACGATGTTGTTCACGCCGCGTTCATCGGGTTTCTTGAGCCACCCGGTGTTCAATTCCTATCATTCAGAAACTGAAATGATGCGCTATATCAAGCGTCTGGAAAACAAGGATTTGTCGCTGACTCACTCCATGATCGCGCTGGGTTCCTGCACCATGAAGCTGAATGCGGCGTCCGAGTTGCTGGCGCTGACATGGCCGGGTTTCGCCAATCTGCATCCCTTTGTGCCGGTAGAACAAGCGACCGGTTTTCAGGAGTTGATTGCAGGGTTGGATGCTGCCCTGTCCGAAATTACCGGTTTCGCACAGATGAGTTTTCAGCCTAACAGCGGCGCGCAAGGAGAATATGCGGGGCTGTTAGTCATACAGGCCTATCACCGTTCATGTGGCGAAGGTCAGCGCAAGGTTGCACTGATTCCATCTTCTGCGCACGGCACCAATCCGGCTAGCGCTGCGATGTGCGGCATGGACATCGTGGTGGTTAAATGCGACAAGCAGGGCAATATCGATGTGGCCGATCTACGCGAAAAAGCTGAGTTGCACCGCGATGATCTGTCTTGTCTGATGGTCACTTATCCTAGTACGCACGGCGTGTATGAAGAGTCTATCATCGAGATCACCGGCATTATTCACGCGAACGGCGGTCAGGTTTATATGGACGGCGCGAACATGAATGCGCAGGTGGGGCTGACCAGTCCTGGCAATATCGGCGCGGACGTCTGCCATTTGAATCTGCACAAGACTTTCGCAATTCCTCACGGCGGTGGCGGACCTGGTGTCGGTCCTATCGGTGTGGCGGCGCATCTGACGCCTTTCCTGCCGTCTCATCCGCTGATCAAGACTGGTGGTGAGCAAGGGATTCATGCAGTATCTGCGGCACCCTATGGTAGTGCTCTGATTTTATTGATTTCTTACGGCTATATTAAGATGATGGGCGGCACGGGGCTGGCTCAGGCGACCCGCATGGCGATTTTGAACGCCAACTACATCAAGGAATCGCTGAAAGATCATTACCCGACCTTGTACAGCGGGGCGAATGGCCGTTGCGCGCATGAGATGATTTTGAACTGCATCGAATTTAAACGCGAGGCGGGGGTGGAAGTCGGCGACATCGGCAAGCGATTGATGGACTTCGGTTTCCACGCGCCGACCACGTCTTTCCCTGTGGTTGATACGTTGATGGTTGAACCCACCGAGAGCGAGTCCAAGGCGGAGCTCGATCGTTTCTGTCAGGCGATGATCGCAATACGCGGTGAGATCGACGAAATCGTCGCCGGTCGTGCCGACAAAAAGGACAATATCATCAAGCGTGCACCGCATACCGCCAAAGCGGTGGTGAGCAGTGACTGGGATCGTCCGTATAGTCGTGAACAGGCGGCATACCCGTTGCCCTGGGTGCGGGATAACAAGTTCTGGCCCTCGGTCGCCAAGATCGATAATGTGCACGGCGACAAGCATCTAGTTTGCGCCTGCCCGCCGGTGGCAAGTTACAATTAACAGAACCCCCCGCATTTGCGGGGATACAGAGCTAAAAGAGGAAACGCAACATGAGCAAGAAAAAAGAAGTCGCTAATAAGCTTGCTGTCACACTCAGTGGTACGCCGGTCACTTTGTACGGCAAGTTTCCTTCAGTGGGGCAGACAGCGCCGGAGTTTACTCTGGTGGACAAGGATCTCGCGGATGTTGCACTGTCCAGTTTTGCGGGTAAACGCAAGGTGCTCAACATCGTTCCTAGTCTGGATACACCAGTATGTGCCACTTCGACCCGTAAGTTCAATGAAGCGGCCAGCACACTGGAAAATACCGTCGTGCTGGTGATTTCCGCCGACCTCCCCTTTGTGATGGGGCGTTTCTGTGCGGTGGAAGGGCTGGAAAATGTCGTGACTTTGTCTTTGATGCGCGGTCGCGAATTTATGCGCAACTATGGTGTGAAGATTGCGGATTCTGTGCTGGCGGGGCTGACGGCGCGCGCCGTGCTGGTGCTGGATGAAGATAATCGCGTGCTTTACGGCGAGTTGGTCAGTGAAATTACCAACGAGCCAAATTACGACGCAGCGCTGGCCGTTTTGCGTTAAAACTTGCGCCTGTAAAAACGAGCCTATATCAATAACAAGGGCTTTTCGCCCTTGTTAACAGCACGATTTAATCATTCATTTTTCGCCGGTTTTTTGGCTAGCGTCGGTGTCAGCCAGCTGTTGCCATCGCTCGCGACCAGCAGATCTGCGGATTCCGGCCCCCAGGATCCTGCCGCATAGTTAGGGAAATCCGAGGCCGGATTGTCAGCCCATACTTCCAGGACCGGCATCACCAGTTGCCAGGCGGCTTCCACCTGATCGGCGCGCATGAACAGCGTAGCGTCATTCATCATCACGTCGCGTAACAGGGTTTCATAGGCGGCGGGCGTCTCGGTCTGAAAGGCCTCCTTGTAGGAAAAGCGCATGTCGACCGGGCGAAGTCGTAATTGCGCACCGGGTTCCTTTGCCATGAATTTGAGTACGATGCCTTGCTCGGGGTAAATTTGAATGATGAGTCGCGTAGGCTGCGAGTTCAGGCCGGCGGAGGCGGGAAAGGCATGATGCGGCACATCGCGGAAACGGATGGAGATTTCCGAAACCTTGTTTGCCAGACCTTTGCCGGTGCGTAAATAAAACGGCACATCCTGCCAGCGCCAGTTATCGACATACAGTTTGAGCGCGGCAAAGGTTTCAGTGTTGGAGCGTGGGTCTACGTTCAGTTCATCACGGTAAGAGGCGAGTTTCTCGCCCTGTATCCAGCCTTCGGCATATTGCCCCCGTGCGGCAAACTGATCCACAGCATCTTTTGGTATGGGACGAACCGCGTGCAATACATCAACTTTTTTGCCGCGCACATCATCGGCGTCATAGACCACCGGTGGTTCCATGGCCACCAGACACAGTAATTGCAGCAGATGATTCTGCACCATGTCGCGCAAGGCGCCGCTTTGTTCATAATAGCCGCCGCGTTTTTCAACGCCCAGTGTTTCGGCAACCGTGATTACGACGTGATCAACATAATGCCGGTTCCAGATCGGTTCAAAGATCGGATTCGCAAAACGCATGGCCAGAATATTCTGCACGGTTTCCTTGCCGAGAAAATGGTCGATGCGAAATAACTGGCGTTCTTCGAAAATCCGGCACAAGGCATCGTTGATTTTGTGAAAGGATTCGATGTCATTGCCCAGCGGTTTCTCCACGACCAGACGTACATGTTCGCGATCCTGTGAAAGACCGGCTTGGCTTAAGCCGGTTGCGATCGGTTCAAACAGCGTAGAAGGCGTGGCCAGATAAAAAATTCGTACCGCCTGACTCGCCCATTGTTGTTCAGTTTCAGCCAGCATGCCAGCTAGTTTTTGAAAGTCTTCATTTGAGGTGACATTCAGCTTAATGTGGCGAATCATAACGGCGAAAGCTTGCCACGTGTCCTCTGCAGGTTCGCCTCGACGCGAATTTTCTGAGATGCCTTTATGGAAACGCTGCGCGACCTCGGCATCGTTTTTATCTGAGCGATCCACGGCCAGCAGCTGAAACCGGGCGGGCAAATGGCCATCCAGAAAAAGGTCGAACAAGGCGGGTACCACCAGACGCCAGGCCAGATCACCGCTGGCACCGAACAGGACAAACAGGGTGTCGGTTAGATTTGTTGCTACTTTCATAAGCTCCGTCCTTTGGGCTTGCCAGTTGTTAACACAAGCTGATTTTTGTCCGGTATCATAACTCTCTTCGAGACTTGTCTGTGTGTGGTTTACCTGAAAAATAGCTGGCCAAGTGGTGAGCGCGAATTTTTTGCATGATTTAGTAGGAGCGTATCAATCTTACGGCTGTGAGGTATTGCACGTTGATGCTCACTAAATGAGGAAAATTTAAAATGCAAATTGCAATGGTGGGATTGGGACGTATGGGTGCCAACATGGCGCGACGCCTGATGCGGGATGGTCACGATTGCGTGGTTTTCGACCAAAATCCGGAAACGGTGGCGCAACTGGTTTTAGAGGGCGCAACCGGTGCGTCCAGTTTGCGTGAGCTGGCGGAAAAATTAGTGCAGCCGCGCGCTGCATGGATTATGGTGCCGGCGGGTGATATCACCGAGGCCGTTGCAATGGAGTTGGCCGGTTATTTTGCTGCGGGTGATGTAATCATCGACGGTGGTAATAGCAATTTCAAGGATGACGTGAAACGGGCGCAGGCGTTGGTCGCGCAAGGTATTCACTTTCTTGATGTCGGAACCAGCGGTGGCGTGTGGGGACTGGAGCGGGGATTCTGTCTGATGGTGGGCGGCGAGGCTGCTGCGGTGCAGCGTCTGGAACCGGTGTTTCGTACCTTATCACCGGGCGGGTCGGGGATTCCTCCTTCACCGGGAAGAACGACCGGTGGCAGCGCAGAGCAGGGCTGGCTCTATTGCGGCCCGTCGGGAGCGGGGCATTTCGTCAAGATGATACACAACGGTATTGAGTACGGCCTGATGCAGGCTTATGCCGAGGGTTTTGATATTCTCAAAAACGCTAATGCCGATTGTCTTCCTGCGGATCAGCGCTACGACTTTAATCTGGCTGACATTGCAGAACTCTGGCGGCGCGGCAGCGTCGTGACATCCTGGTTGCTGGATCTGTCGGCGGATGCACTGGCTCGCAATCCGGACTTATCCACCTACAGTGGTTTTGTGCAGGATTCCGGCGAGGGACGCTGGACTGTGCAGGCGGCCATCGACGAAGCGGTGCCGGCGGAGGTGTTGACTGCTGCGCTCTATGCACGCTTTCGCTCGCGCCAGGAACATACTTTTGCTGAGAAGGTTTTGTCTGCGATGCGCCAGGGCTTCGGCGGTCATGTTGAGCCAACCTAGCTCGTCGCAGACAGCTCGCTGGCAGCAGTTTGACAGCCTGCCAAGCCTGGAACTGACGGCCTGTCACTTTATTTTGGAGAGTGCCGCGCGGGCTATTGCAACGCGCGGCTTTTTCAGTATTGTGTTGTCCGGTGGTAATGCGCCCCGTCATGTCTATCGGGCGCTTTGCGCGGCACAGACCGACTGGTCAGTATGGCATGTCTATTTTGGTGACGAACGCTGTCTGCCTGCCGATGATCCTGAGCGCAACAGCCATATGGCGCATACCGTCTGGCTGGATCATGTGGCGATTCCCTCGGCACAAATCCATTCGATTCGGGGCGAGTCTGGCCCTGATGCGGCTGCCGCCAGTTATGTACGGGAACTCGCCGTGCTGGGTGAATTCGATCTGGTCTTACTGGGGTTGGGTGAAGATGGGCATACTGCCAGCCTGTTCCCGGGAGGGGGTTGGGAGCAGACAGCCAATTTGCCTGCCGCCATCCCGGTGTACGATGCGCCCAAACCGCCACCGCTGCGTGTTTCGCTCAGCCCCGGTCGCTTGAGCCATGCCTTGCAAGTCTTGTTTCTGGTGAGTGGAAATGAAAAAAAACAGGCGGTCGCAAACTGGCGTGCAGGTGTCGAAATACCCGCAAGCCGAATATTGCCGACTGACGGGGTGGATATTTTTTTGTATGCATAGTTGAAAGTAGGCTTCATCCATCCACTGTGCATCGTTGCAGGGTGAATGGATGAAGCCTTCCCGTACGCACTTATCGTCCGTGCAGGACTATGGGTTTGGAGGCTTCTAGTTGATGGTTGCTAGGCAAGGTGAGACGAACAGATGTCCCTTCCAGCCGCCGTGCAGGGTCCGTGCAGCAACGAACAGCCACATGGCCGCTAACACGGTGACCAGTAACGCGCCAAAGCCGGAAAAGGCTGCGATATGCAGCAACACACCCAGCTTCAAGGTTGCGACCGCATAAACACCCAGCGGAAAGGTATAACCCCACCATCCCAGATTAAACGGTATGCCAGCCCGAAAATAGCGCAAGGTGATCAGGCTTGCCAGCAGTAACCACCAAAGCCCCAGTCCCCATAGCAAAACGCCCGCGATTAAACCGATGCCGGCTGCAACCGCGCCAATATTGCTCATGCCCTGTTCTGCAAAAATGCCCGGAGCAATGTCGCCTAATATCAGCATGCCGAAGGCGCCGGTACCGATAGGTCCCAGTGACAGCCAGCTTGAGGCTGCCATGGTATCCGGCGGCAGACGGTGCAGCGCCATACGTAAAAACAGGATGGTCAAAACGGCAAAGGCCACTGGCACGGAATAGGCCCAGAGCAGATAACTGATGATCAGTGTGATGAACTGGGCGTGTGCATCCAGCAAATGTGGCGCGAGTAGTCCGCCGCTGACTGCGGCAACTTCTGCTGCGACAATCGGCAATAGCCAAATTGCAGTCATTTTATCCAGTCCGTGAGACTGTCGGGTAAACATGAAAAAGGGAATCAGTACGCCGCATGCTAATGACATCGACACATCGATCCACCATAAGCTATGTGCAAGCGTGATCATGTTGTCTCCCCAGCGCGGGATGCCATAGTAGATAATGCCGTTGATGATCGTGGCAAGTCCCATCGGTATGGTGCCAATGAACATCGATACGAGACTATGGCTAAAGATGCGTTTCGCCTCATTCCAGAACAGTATCCAGCGCGCGGCGTACAGCACGCTAAACAAGGTAAATAACGCGATGTTGAATAACCAAAGTCCCTCGCCGATACTGTGCAAGGTAGCACCTGCGCCCGGTACCTGAGGCAGAGCCAGTGCCAGTATGCCGGTGCCCATGGTGGCGGCGAACCAGTTCGGGGTAAACTGCCTAACCATTTCGCGCGGTTGATCGACTTGTTGTCGCGGTTTGAGTTTTGCCAGTGTGTCGGCGATAGTATTGTGATTCATTAGCTGTTTTCCTTGATTAAATTTAGTAGCGTATCGGCGGCTTTGCTGCGATATCGTTCCTTGTGACACAAGGCAAAAAACGGGCGCATCGGTAATTCGAAAGGCAGTTCATGCAGTACGCCCGTGCGTAGTGCGCGTGTGACGACCAGTCTGGAGAGCATCGCAACGCCTGCGCTTGCCTCGACGGCGGTACGCACCGATTCATTGGACGGCAGTGTCATGGCAATATTGAGTGCAGCCGGATCAATGCCGCGTTCACGAAGTGCTTCTTCAAAACTGGAGCGAGTGCCGGAACCTGCTTCGCGCATGATCCAGCGCGCATTTGATAACCAGGCAGCATCAATTTGTTTAACCGCTTCGGTGCCGACCAGCACCAATTGATCATGTCCTACGGGCCAGTGGGACATGGTCGCATCAGCGATGGCTCCTTCGACAAAACCTAATTCCGCTGTGCCGCTTATGACACTGCCCGCAGCCTGTTCGGTATTGGCAATGGCCAGATGAACCTCGATTTTTGGATAGTGTTCATGAAAAGCCGCCAGATGTCGCGGGAGCCAGTAGCTGGCGATGGTTTGGCTGGCAACCAGATATAAACTACCGCGTTTAAGGCCGCCAAATTCGGACAGCGCCAATTCAGCCCCTGCTGCGCGACCCAGAACTGCGCGCGCCTCATCCAACAAGATATGCCCGGCTTCGGTCAGCTCAATGCGCCGTCCGATACGATGAAACAAGGCGACGTGATGTCGGCTTTCAAGGGAAGCAATCGCCGCACTCGCTGTTGATTGGGTAATGTTGAGTTGTTGTGCTGCCTGAGTCATGTGTTCGCGTTCAGCAACCGCGACAAAAATACGTAATTGTTCAAGTGTCATCATAGCCTTTCAGGAAGCTGGACTATGCGCGAGATAAAATAATTTATCCAACAAATTATTTTTGTAGTAACAATCGTTAAAAGTGATTAGTCATTCAGGCTGACTAACTAATTGAGATTCTAAGCACTAAGCCGCAAAATTTTCAGCGTCGCTGAAGTCGTCATCAAAATTGACGGCTTATGCTGAATATTCACGCCCTTAATTACAAACAACTTTAGCTTTAAGGTGCAATGCCTTGCTTTATAAGCGAATTTTGTTTTTCCTTAATATTATTCGCTAACTCATTGTCTCGTAACGAAAAAATCCGTTTTTAGCTTGACCTGCGGTGCATTTTTCAATATAGTGGAGTTAAGTGGTAAAAAGTGGGTAATTGTGGAGTAAAAGTATGTTTCAGGGCGCGGCGCAACTCAATTTGGATGGCAAAGGCAGACTCGCAATACCGGGCAGGTATCGTGACGCTCTGTTGTCTGTCTGCGCCGGTAATTTGGTGTTGACAGTTGATCCGGACGGCTGCCTGTTAGTGTATCCGGAGCCTGAATGGCTGCCTATATGCGAGAAATTAAACAAACTGTCCTCTTTTAATCCTCGTAGTCGAGCCTTGCAGCGCATGCTGGTCGGCCACGCTGAAAATGTGGTGATGGATAGCGCCGGACGCGTTCTGATCTCACCGGTATTGCGCAATTATGCTGCACTGGACAAAAACCTCATGCTGATCGGTCAGGGTAATAAGTTTGAATTGTGGGATGAGGTTAAGTGGCAGGCGCAGCAGCAGTCGGCACTTGCCTTGATGGTCGGCGACTTGCCGGCTGAGCTCGAAGGATTTTCCTTGTGAGTGACGTTCTGGTTCACGAAACCGTCTTGCTTAATGAAGCGGTTGAGGCGCTGGCGATCAAGCCGGATGGCGTCTATGTCGATTGCACCTTCGGGCGTGGCGGACACAGTGCGCGCATCCTGCAACAACTGGGTAGTCATGGTCGTCTGATAGTTCTGGATAAGGATCTGACAGCGGTGGCACATGGAAAGCGATGGACGGACTCGCGTTTTCATATTGCACACAGTGGATTTACACATCTGGACGATGTGTTGAGTGAATTGGGTGTGGCGCAAGTGGATGGCATTTTGCTGGATCTGGGAGTTTCATCGCCTCAATTGGATGAGGCTGCACGCGGTTTCAGTTTCAGGTTCGATGCGCCGTTGGATATGCGTATGGATACGAGCTGCGGGATGACTGCAGCGCAATGGTTAGAAACAGTGGACGAGAGTCTGCTGACGGAGGTTATACGTGATTACGGCGAAGAACGGTTTGCTAAGCAGATTGCAAGGGCGGTTGTTACTGCGCGAGCGGTCGAACCCATCCAGACCACGTGGCAGCTCGTCGAGCTGGTTAGCAAGACGGTACGTACCCGTGAGGCAGGAAAAAACCCGGCGACACGCACCTTTCAGGCTATACGGATTTATCTCAATCATGAGCTCGAAGAACTCGAACATGTCCTGCCAAAGTGTGTTTCGCATCTGAATGCGGGAGGACGTCTGGTGGTGATCAGTTTTCATTCTCTGGAAGATCGTATGGTCAAGCACTTTATACGCGGCATGACGGATGCGGATACTTTGCCGCGCAATGTACCGATACGCGCCAGTGAAGTGCCGCAAGGACGGATGAGGTTGATCGGACGGGCGATCAAGGCGGGTGAGAACGAGCTCAAGGTGAATCCACGTGCAAGGAGCGCGATGATGCGCGTAGCGGAGCGTAGCGATGTGGCATAGCCGTGTCATCAATGTGATTGTGTTGGTGCTGGTGATTATGGGCGCGCTCAGTGTTGTCACTTCACAGCATAAGGCGCGCAAGCTGTTTATAGGTTTGCAGCAGGGAAAAGATCATGCCCACCAGATGGAAGTGGAGTGGGGACAGTTGCAGTTGGAGCAAAGCACTTGGGCGGCACCGGCACGTGTGGAGAGCATTGCATCGCAGAAGTTGAAGATGCAAACGCCAAGAAAAGATCAAGTTCGTTTTATACGGATAGGGCAGGCAGCAGAAGGAGCGGCAGCGGCTGAAGGTGCGGAAAAAGTGCATTTGACTGGACGAGAAACCGCACAGTCGGGTGAGGAAGCACCAGCCTCTAGCCTGAGCGATAGAGGGGGAGTTCTTCTGTTGTGGGATAAGTTGAAGCAGAAGGTATACGGAGCGGGTCAATAACGATGATATACGCGGCCAGCGCAAAAGACAAAAACACGGTAAAGCTGCCGGGATGGCGCGCGACTGTGCTCTTCATCTTACTGCTGCTGTGTCTGGTTGGATTGTTGGGGCGTGCGGTGTATTTGCAGGGTATACGTAACGACTTTTTGCAGGAAAAAGGCAGCCAGCGCTATAGTCGAGTGGTAGAGGTTAATGCGCATCGCGGCATGCTGACCGACCGAAACGGCGACCCGCTGGCGGTCAGTACGCCGGTTGAATCGGTCTGGGCGAATCCTTCCGATATTAAATTGAACGATGAAAAGGAAGCGAAGCTCAACGGAAACCAGATCAAGCAGTTGGCACAGGCGCTCGGTATGCGGGTAGAGGATGTGCGTAGCCGATTGTCTGACAGCACGCGAGATTTCGTGTATCTAAAAAGACAATTGCCACCGGAACAGTCGGGCAATGTAGAAAAACTGAATCTGCCGGGAATTTCGCTGAAGCAGGAATACCGGCGTTATTATCCTGCGGGCGAAGAATATGCGCAGACCATCGGTTTTACAGGTCAGGATGATAACGGTCAGGAGGGGCTGGAGCTGGTATTGCAATCGCAACTGGCTGGTAAGCTGGGTAGTCAGCGTGTGATTAAGGACAGACGCGGGCATATCGTAGAAGATGCGGGTAGCCTGATGCCACCCAAGCCCGGTAGCAATATTGCGCTCAGCCTGGACAGTAAACTTCAGCATTTAGCTTATCGGGAGCTGAAGCTGGCAGTCCAGAAAAATCTCGCCAAAGCCGGGGCTGTGGTTGTACTCGATGCCCGTACGGGTGAAGTGCTGGCACTGGCCAATTACCCCAGTTATAACCCGAATAACCGCAGCAATGTCAGCATGCAGGCGATGCGCAATCGCGCCGTGGCGGATACGTTCGAGCCGGGTTCCACGATGAAGCCATTTACCATCGCAACGGCCTTGAATATCGGTAAAGTTCAACCTGAAACACTGATCAACACGGAAAACGGCGTGTTTACGGTAGGCAATAAAAAGATCCATGACACCCATGGGGCGCCGTTCTTAACGGTAGCGGAAGTGATACAAAAGTCCAGTAACGTGGGCGCATCGAAGATTGCATTGTCGCTGGAACCCAAAGTGCTGTGGCAGACTTTTTTTGATGCGGGTTTTGGTGGACATACCGGCAGCGATTTTCCGGGGGAAGCGATCGGTATGCTGCGCGATGCCAAGAGCTGGCATCCGATCGAACAGGCCACCATGTCCTATGGTCACGGCATATCGGTGAATTTATTACAACTGGCGCGCGCCTATACGATATTCACCAACAACGGGGAGGTTAAGCCGATCTCGATGCTGAAACTCGACACCCCGGCTGCGGGGCATACGGTGTTTTCAGATAAAACTGCTGCCCAGTTGCGCGTGATGCTTGAGACGGTCGTGATGCCGGGTGGTACAGCACCGTTAGCTCAAGTGGCCGGTTACCGCGTGGGTGGCAAGACAGGTACGGCGCATAAGCTGGAGGGCGGAAAATATGTTAATCGATATGTAGCCTCCTTCGTCGGCATCGCACCGATCAGCGCGCCGCGTTTAATCGTCGCCGTTATGATCGATGAGCCTAACAATGGCCAGTATTACGGTGGCATGGTGGCAGCCCCTGTTTTCAGTCAGGTGGTGGGTGCGGCCTTGCATTTGTTCAATGTGCCTAACGATGCACCGCTGGACAATGTGATCGCGCCGCCCGCAGAAGTCATCAGGGAGGAAATATGAGTGCCTCCCTGAAATTTACCCAGCAGTTGCGTGAGTTGGGCGTGCCGGTGAGTCGGTTGATTACGGACAGTCGTGCCGTGCAGGCAGGCGATACCTTTGTAGCTTACCCCGGTGAAAAAAATGATGGCCGCAGGCATATTGCTCAGGCCGTCGCGCAGGGTGCAACTTCGGTGATCTGGGAAGAACAAGGATTTTCCTGGGATCACTCCTGGGGCGTGGCCAATCTGTCCGTGACAGATTTGCGACTAAAGGCCGGTTGGCTGGCGAATGCAGTGTATGGCGCACCTTCCGAATCTCTTTGGATGGTGGGCGTGACGGGGACCAATGGCAAGACATCGACCTCACACTGGATTGCGCAGGCATTCAATGAGGCCGGAAAAAAATGCGCGATGATAGGGACGTTGGGCAATGGTTTTGCCGGGGCGCTACAGGCGACCGTCAATACCACGCCGGATGCGATCCATGTGCACGGACTGCTGGCAGAGTATCGCGCTTACGGCGCGCAGGCGGTGGCGATGGAAGTGTCCTCGCACGCACTGGCGCAAGGCCGGGTTAACGGCGTTCGTTTCGATGTGGCGCTGCTGACCAATTTGACCCGTGATCATCTGGATTATCACGGTGATATGCAAGGTTATTCGGCGGCTAAACGCCGTTTGTTTGACTGGAAGTCGCTCAAATACGCCGTTGTCAATCTGGACGATGTCTTCGGTACTGAACTGGCGCTGCGCTTGCGTGAAAAAGAAGTGGAAGTAGTCGGTTACGGGTTGACTGATGCAGCCTTGCAACTGGCCGGAAAACACGGCTGGCGGATGGTGAAAGGACACTTGCTGGAAATAAACGGCCAGGGTATCCGTCTGGGAATTCATTCGAGCTGGGGCGTTGCCGAAATAAACAGCGTGCTGATCGGGCGATTTAATGCGGCCAATTTGCTGGGCGCGTTGGCTGTGTTGCTGGTGAGCGATGTCAATTTGATTCAAGCCGTGTCGTCGTTGAGTCGGGTTCAGTCGGTCGCCGGCCGTATGCAAAAAGTAGGGAAACCAGGCCAGCCTGCCGTCATCGTGGACTATGCACATACCCCGGATGCGCTGGAAAAAGTGTTGATGGCGTTGCGCGAGCTCTGCGATGTAAGTCATGAGGCGGGGCGTCTGATCTGTCTGTTCGGTTGCGGCGGCGATAGAGATCGCGGCAAGCGCGCCATGATGGGACAGGTGGCAGAAAAATTTGCCGACCATTGCATCGTGACTTCGGACAACCCGCGCAGCGAAAATCCGGAAGAAATTATTTCTCAGATCGTAGCCGGCATGACTGAACAAAGGCATGAAGTGATCGTCGATCGGGAAGTCGCTATAGCGCACGCCATCGAGCAGGCGCATCCCGGCGACATCGTGCTGCTGGCAGGCAAGGGGCATGAGAATTATCAAGAAATTCATGGGGTTAAGTATTCTTTTAGCGACATGAATATGGCTGAGGCTGCCCTGAATAAATGCAGTACCCAGGGAGGTGCACGATGATGCCACTGGCAAAAGCAGCCCAGGTGCTGGGCGCGCGATTAACGGATAGTCAGACTAAGGAATTGCGTTTTACTTCAGTCTCAACCGATACCCGCAAGGTCGTTCAGGGTGATTTGTATATCGCGCTTAGTGGCGAGCACTTCGATGGTGCAGATTTCATTGCGCAGGCGGCAGCTAGCGGCGCAGTAGCCGCCGTCGTAAATAAAGACAGCTTCGAGGATCGAGGATCGAGGATTGTGCAAGAAACCAGTATTCCTCTGTTGATTGTAGAAGATACCAAGCTGGCGTTAGGTCAGTTGGCCGCCTACTGGCGCAGTCAGTTTGATATTCCGCTGGTTGGCATCACAGGCAGCAACGGAAAGACCACTGTTAAGGAAATGTTGGCTTCGATACTGCGCGTCGCTGCGGGTAGCGATGAGGCGGTGCTGGCGACAAAAGGCAATTTCAACAACGACATCGGCATGCCGCTGACCTTGCTGCAACTAAACGCGCAACACCGCTATGCGGTGATCGAGATGGGCATGAATCATCCGGGTGAGATAGATTATCTGACGCGCATCGCCTGTCCGCAGGTCGCGCTGATCAACAACGCCAGCGGTGCGCACCTGGAAGGTATGGGATCGGTTGAGGCCGTCGCGCATGCCAAGGGTGAAATCTTCGCCGGCTTGCAGCATGAAGGCAGTGCCATCATTAACGCGGATGACGAATTTGCGCCGCTGTGGCGCTCACTGGCCGGGGTGCACTCACTGCTGGAGTTTGGCCTCAATCCGGCCGCTGATGTGTCCGGAGTATGGAATCCGCAGGCAAGTGGCTTGAGATTGATGGCGCGCACCCCGTCGGGCGACTTTACCGCTGATCTGCAAGTGCCCGGCGAACACAATGCGCGCAATGCGCTGGCGGCAACGGCGGCAGCAATAGAACTTAACTTGTCGCTGGAGAGCATCGTCGCAGGGCTGGAAAAATTCGGCGGCGTCGCAGGACGCTTGCAGCGTAAGTCTGCGCGCGGTGGTGCGGTAGTGATCGACGACACCTATAACGCGAATCCGGCATCACTGAATGCTGCGATTGCGGTGCTGGCTCAGACAGGCGGACAGCGCGTGCTGGTGTTAGGCGATATGGGTGAGTTGGGCGAGAACGCCGCTGCGTTTCATGCGGGCATCGGTGTAACAGCTAAGCAATCGGGAATAGAAAAATTATATGCGCTGGGCGAATTGAGCCGAGGGGCGGTGCGAGAATTTGGCGTTAATGCGCAACACTTTGAGGGTATTGACGCGTTGTTAGCAGCGCTGGATGTGGAATTGGTTACTGGCACAACACTGCTGATTAAGGGGTCCCGTTTCATGAAAATGGAACGAGTGGTCAAATATTTGGAAATAGGAAGTGGTCAGTCGGCAGTGGGAAGCGGGGGTGGTCCTTCCTACTCACCACTTACTACTTCCAACTCACCGAGGGTTTTGTAATGTTATTAGCATTGGCTCAATGGTTGGCTCAGGATGTTCGTTTTTTCAGCGTATTCAATTACATCACGCTGCGTACCGTGCTGGCTGCCATGACCGCGCTAGGCATCTCGTTTATGGTGGGGCCTGCGATGATACGCAAACTGACCGCCTATAAAATCGGCCAGTCAGTACGCTCGGACGGCCCTCAGACGCATCTGGTTAAGGCGGGGACCCCGACCATGGGCGGCGCGTTGATCCTGACCTCGATCGCCATTACCACCTTGCTGTGGGGCGATTTGCACAACCACTATGTCTGGACTGTGCTGTTCACCACGCTGGGATTCGGCGTGATCGGCTGGGTGGATGATTACCGCAAAGTGGTGCACCGCAATCCCAAGGGGTTGTCAGCAAAAGCCAAGATGGGCTGGCAGTCGATCATCGCGCTGGTGGTCGGCGTTTACCTGTGGCAGACGGCGACGCTGCCTGCGCAAACAGAACTGATCGTGCCGTTTATGAAGTTTTTCGTGTTTCCGCTGGGCGGCGTGGCCTTCGTCGCGCTGGTCTATTTCGTCGTTGTCGGCACGAGCAATGCGGTGAATTTGACCGACGGTCTGGATGGTCTGGCGATCATGCCAACCGTGATGGTCAGCGGCGCGCTGGCAATCTTCGCTTATGTCGCAGGAAATGCCGTGTTTGCCAAATACTTAGGCATTCCCTACATCCCGGGTGCTGGTGAGTTGGCGGTGTTCTGCGGCGGATTAGTCGGTGCCGGGCTGGCGTTCTTATGGTTTAACGCTTATCCCGCCGAGGTGTTTATGGGCGATGTTGGGGCGCTGGCGCTGGGCGCCTCGCTGGGTATCGTCGCGGTTATCGTTCGTCAGGAACTGGTGCTGTTCATCATGGGTGGTGTATTTGTAGTGGAAACCTTATCGGTGGTAATTCAGGTCGCCTCGTTCAAGCTGACCGGAAAGCGCGTGTTCCGCATGGCACCGCTGCATCATCACTATGAACTCAAGGGCTGGAAGGAAACGCAGGTTGTGGTGCGCTTCTGGATTATCACCATGCTGCTGGTATTGCTGGGATTGGCGACGCTAAAGCTTAGGTAGTAGGAAGACGTAAGACGTGAGTGGAAAGTTGATGTTTCTAATAACTTACGACTTATGTTTAAAAACTGAATTCTGGGAGTGAAATTGAAAAGTTGGGCAAACAAATCTGTCTTGGTAATCGGTCTCGGTGAGACCGGATTATCTATGGTGCGCTGGTTAAGCGCTCAGGGCGCGCGTCTGCGCGTGGCTGACAGTCGTACTGCCCCGCCTGGTTTATCCGATGTTGAGCAATATGTTGATGCCAAAGAAATTATTCGCGGCGAGCTGACCGATGCGACTTTCGAGGGCATAGACCTGATCGCAATCAGCCCCGGTGTGCCGCTGTATGAACCTGCCATCGCACGCGCCGTTGCGCGCGGGATTCCTGTTGCGGGCGACATCGAACTCTTTGCGCAACAACTCAATCCTCAATCCTCGCTCCTCAGTCCTCGTGTTCTTGCCATCACCGGTTCTAACGGTAAGACTACGGTCACGAGTTTAGTGGCGCACCTGTGCTGCGCCTGCGGGCTCGATGCGGTCGCGGCGGGAAATATTTCGCCTGCCGTGCTGGATGTGGTGCTGCAGCGCGGTGAAAACCAGCCTGCAGTATGGGTGTTGGAGTTGTCCAGTTTTCAGCTGGAAACCTTATCAAATTTGCATGCAGATGCGGCTACCGTGCTCAATGTCAGCGAAGACCATCTGGATCGTTACGCCGGCATGGATGGCTATGCGGCGGCTAAACAGCGCATATTCACCGGATCTCGTGTGCAGATCGTCAATCGCGATGATGTACGTAGCATGAGCATGAAGAACCCAGAACAGGAATATGTCAGTTTCGGTTTGAATATGGCTGAGCGCGATGTTGATTTCGGAATCGAGCGCGAAGCGAACGACATCTGGCTGGTGAATGGCAATCAACGTTTGATTAAAGCCAGCGAATTACAACTGGCGGGTTTGCACAATGTAGCGAATGCGCTGGCGGCGCTGGCACTGTGCAGAGCCATCGATTTGCCGATGCCTGCCTTGCTGGATGCGTTGCGCAACTTTAAAGGGTTGCCGCATCGTGTAGAAAAAGTCGAAGAAAAACATGGTATTACGTTTTATGATGACTCCAAGGGTACCAATGTCGGTGCGACGGTTGCCGCACTGGAAGGTTTAGGCTGCAAAGCGGTGTTGATCGCAGGTGGCGTAGGTAAGGAACAGGATTTTTTCCCGCTAAATACGGCGGTAAAACAACATGGTCGTGCGGTAGTTTTGATCGGACGCGATGCGCCATTGATCGCCGACGCGTTGCAAGGTTGTGAGGTGCCGGTGACGTATGCCGTCGATATGCGTGATGCGGTACAACAAGCGGCCCGTCTTGCCCAAAGCGGTGATGCGGTGTTGCTGTCACCTGCTTGCGCCAGCTTTGATATGTATAAAAACTATGCACATCGCGCGGACGTGTTTGTTGCAGAAGTGCATCAGTTGGTCGCGGAGGGCGTATGGCAACCTTAGTCAAAACGCATACACCGCCACCGCAGAGCGAGTACGACAACCTGTTGATATGGGTATTCGTTGCCCTGCTGAGTATCGGTCTGGTGATGGTGTACTCCGCCTCGATTGCGACTGCCGAAGGCAGTAAATTCACGGGACATCAGCCGACTTATTATCTGATGCGTCACGCGATGTTCATTATCGTGGGTTTGGTGGCAGGCGTCTTGGTATTTCAGGTGCCGGTGCAGTTGTGGCAGACCTATGCGCCTGTTCTGTTCCTGGCGGGGGCGGCGCTCCTGGTGCTGGTGCTGATCCCGCATGTCGGGCGCGAGGTGAACGGCAGCCGCCGCTGGTTGTCGCTGGTGGTGATCAATTTACAACCTTCCGAATTGATGAAACTTTTCGCGGTTATGTATGCGGCTGATTATACGGTGCGCAAGGGTAGTGTTAAACATATGTTTTCAAAGGCTTTTTTGCCGATGTTTGCGGTAATGGTGGTGATCGGCGGCCTGCTGTTGAACGAGCCTGATATGGGTGCGTTCGTGGTGATTTTATCGATCGCCTTTTGTACCCTCTGGCTGGGCGGTTTCAATGTCAAGGTGTTCGGCGCGTTGACGGTGGCTCTGCCACTGGCTTTTGCCGCACTGATCCTGTCATCTCCTTACCGGATGCAGCGTGTCATCGGATTTATGGATCCTTGGGCTGATCCTTATGGCAAGGGCTATCAGTTGAGTCATGCGCTGATCGCTTTCGGTCGCGGGGAGTGGTTGGGCGTAGGGTTGGGTGCCAGCGTGGAAAAGCTGTTTTATCTGCCTGAAGCGCACACCGACTTTCTGATGGCTGTTATCGCCGAGGAACTAGGTCTGGCAGGAGTCGCCTGCGTAATCGTGTTGTTCGCGCTGGTGGTGATACGCGCCTTTCAGATCGGTCGTCATGCGGCATTTCTGGAGCGAAATTTTTCAGCTCTGGTCGCGCAGGGTATCGCGGTCTGGATAGGGGTACAGGCGACCATCAATATCGGCGTGAACATGGGCGTGTTGCCAACTAAGGGATTAACTCTACCGTTCCTGAGTTTCGGCGGCAGCGGCGTGGTGGTCAATTGCATCGCCGCCGCTGTGCTGCTACGGGTCGACTACGAGAATAGAAGGATAGAGCGAGGAATGCCCATATGAAATCGAGGATGCAGGATCGAGGACTGAGGATCGAGGATACGGGCGCGAGCAGATATCGCGACTGCGATGTTTCGTCAGTTGTCGGCAGGCAATCCACAATCCACAATCCTCAATCCCTTAGTGCAGGGAGATGTCTGTGAATCGCAGCATTCTGATCATGGCCGGTGGAACAGGCGGGCACATATTTCCGGCGCTGGCGGTGGCGGATGTGCTGCGCGGCGAAGGATGGCAGGTGACCTGGCTGGGCGCGCCGAACAGCATGGAAGCTGAACTCGTTCCAAAACACGGCTATGAGATGGCCGAAGTGAGATTCTCAGGGCTACGCGGTAAGGGTTTGCTACGCAAGTTGCAGCTGCCGCTGAACCTTGCAATCGCTTTGTGGCAAAGCGCCGTGGCGATGTTTGTTCACCGGCCCGACGTGGTGCTGGGCATGGGCGGCTATATCACTTTTCCGGGTGGTCTGATGGCGGCCCTGTTGCGCCGTCCACTGGTGATACACGAACAGAATTCGGTGGCGGGATTGAGTAACAAGGTATTGGCACGGATGGCGACACGCGTGTTAAGTGGTTTTCCCGATGTGCTGCCGGGTGCGGTTTGGTGCGGCAATCCTGTCAGGGAAAATATTGCGTTAATTGGCGAACCTCAACAGCGTTTTGCCGGACGTGAAGGTCGATTGAATGTGCTGGTGGTGGGTGGCAGTCTGGGTGCGAAAGCGATCAACGAGGCGCTGCCTGCCGCGCTGGCGCTGTTACCTGAAGAGAGTCGGCCGCAAGTGGTGCACCAAACCGGCCGTCAACATCATGCAGCGGTGGTGGAATTATATAAGGCGGCCGGTGTAGAAGCCGACATCCGGTCCTTCATCGACGATATGGCGGCAAGTTATGCCGCCGCCGATCTGGTGATTTGCCGTTCGGGCGCCTTGACCGTGGCGGAGTTGGCCGCCGCCGGTGTGGCGAGCCTGTTGATTCCCTTCCCGTTTGCGGTGGATGATCATCAGACACATAACGCGCGCTTCTTGAGTGAACGCGGTGCAGCGGTGTTATTGCCGCAAACAGAATTGAGCGCCGGCAAGTTGGCGGCACTGTTAAAAGATTTCACGGGACGTGAAAAATTGCAGTTGATGGCTACGCAGGCCCGCAGTCTGGCTAAGGCTGACGCGGCTCAGATGGTTGCAAAAATATGCAAGGAATTGGCAGAATGAAACATAAAATCAAGCATATACATTTTGTCGGGATCGGCGGATCGGGGATGAACGGCATCGCAGAAGTGCTGTTTAACCTGGGGTTTCAGATTAGCGGCTCGGATCTGAATGAAAATGTGGCGACTAAACGACTGAGGGAATTAGGTGTCACGGTGACTATCGGCCATGCCGAGCAGAATCTGACGGATGCCGATGCGGTGGTGGTGTCGACCGCCGTCAGCGCCGACAATCCGGAAGTCGTGATCGCACGTGCACGCCATATCCCCGTGGTGCCGCGCGCCATCATGCTGGCCGAACTGATGCGTTTGCGCCAGGGGATTGCGGTGGCTGGCACGCATGGCAAGACCACCACCACCTCGCTGACCGCCAGTGTGCTGGCGCGCGGGGGATTCGATCCGACATTTGTGATCGGCGGCAAGCTCAACAGCAGTGGCACTAATGCCAAGCTGGGGACGGGTGAATTCATCGTGGTAGAAGCCGATGAGTCGGATGCATCGTTTTTGTATTTGCAGCCCATCGTCGCGGTTGTTACCAATATCGATGCGGATCATATGGAAACATACGGTCACGATTTTTCGCGTCTGAAGCAGGCATTCGTTGATTTTATTGAACATTTGCCATTCTACGGGCGCGCCATGCTGTGCATCGACGACGTCAATGTGCGAGAAATTCTGCCTCGTATCACCAAGCCGATCACGACCTATGGATTTAGCGAAGATGCGCAAATCCGCGCCGTCAATGTGCGGGCCGAGGGTGGTCAGATGCGCTACACAGCAGAATGCCGACAGAACGGTACACCTAAGGATTTGGATATAACCCTGAATCTGGCGGGTCGTCACAATGTGCTCAATTCGCTGGCCGCGATTGCCATCGCGCTGGAAGTTGGTGTGGCGGATGACGCGATCGTCGCCGGGTTGCGTGAATTCGAGGGTGTAGGTCGGCGTTTTCAGCGTTACGGTGAAGTCGCCTTGCCTGACGGCGGTAGTTTTACCTTGATTGACGATTACGGACATCATCCTGTTGAAATGGCGGCCACCCTGGAAGCGGTGCGCGGCGCGTTCCCCGGTCGTCGTCTGGTGCTGGCCTTTCAGCCGCATCGCTACACGCGGACCCGTGATCTGTTCGAGGATTTTGTCAAAATCCTGTGCGGCGTAGATGCGCTGGTGCTGGCTGAAGTGTATGCGGCAGGTGAGACGCCACTGGTCGCGGCCAATGGCCGAGCGATGATGCATGCGCTGCGTCTCGCGGGACAAACAGAGACGATTTTTGTCGAGCAGATCGGCGATATGCCGCAGACCATTATGCAATGGGCACGGGACGGCGATGTGATTATCACGATGGGCGCGGGTTCCATCGGCAATGTACCTGCTGCGGTCAAGCAATTGGCATGAATATGAGCGAACCGTCACGCTTCTCCACGACAGGACTCAGAGGCGAGTTGCGCCAGGCTGAGTTCATGCAGCGCCATACCAGTTGGCGTGCGGGTGGGGTGGCGGCGCGCATGTATAAACCGGCGGATCTGGCGGATTTACAGGTGTTTTTGCGCAGCGTGTCTTCGGATGAATCACTGCTCGCGATAGGTCTGGGCAGCAATTTGCTGGTGAGGGATGGCGGATTTCGCGGCACCGTTTTGATGCTGCACGCAGCGCTGACCGAATTGAAGTTGCAGGACGACGGGCTGATCTATGTGCAAGCCGGTGTGCCGGGCGCGAAGCTGGCGCGATTTACTGCCAGACACGACATGCAGGGCGCTGAGTTTTTCGCCGGAATACCCGGCACCCTGGGCGGCATGCTGGCCATGAATGCAGGATGCTATGGCAGCGAAACGTGGCAGCACGTGGTGAAGGTACAGGTTTTAACGCGCAGCGGCGAACTCGTAGAGCGTGACCCGACTGAATACGAGACAGGGTATCGGAGCGTGGTGCTGCAAAGTAAGTGGAAAGTGGAAAGTGGAAAGTTGGAAGACAGCGACTCACCACTTCCCACTCACCACTTCCTTGAGGAATTCTTTGTCGGTGCGTGGTTATCGTTCCAGCCGGGCGACGGGAAGGTTGCGATTGAAAACATCAAGGCATTGCTGGCTAAAAGAATAGCCAGTCAGCCGTTGAATCTGCCCAATGCAGGATCGGTGTTCCGCAATCCGCCGGGCGACCATGCTGCACGTTTGATCGAGCAGTGTGGATTGAAAGGAATGCGTATCGGTGGTGCGCAAGTGTCTGAAAAACATGCAAATTTTATCGTCAATACGGGCGGGGCGACAGCCGCTGATATCGAAAGCCTGATAGACGAGGTGCGCGGCACAGTCGCTAAACAAACGGGGGTGCAGTTGCACCCGGAAGTAAAAATTGTTGGAGAAGCAGCATGAGTAAAAACGAGATGAACGATACGGGCAGCTATCAGCTAACAGCTACAGGCTCCTTAGGCAAGGTCGCTGTACTGTTCGGTGGTCGTTCAGCTGAGCGCGAAGTGTCACTCAAAAGCGGTGCTGCGGTGCTCGCGGCATTGTTGCGCAGCGGTGTCGATGCCCATGCGTTCGATCCTGCCACGCGCAATCTGCAAGCGTTGGTCGATGAAGGCTTTGACCATGCGTTTATCGCCTTGCACGGCCGCTTCGGTGAAGACGGTACGGTACAGGGCGCGCTGGAATTGTTGGGCGTGCCTTATACCGGCAGCGGTGTGATGGCTTCCGCTCTGGGGATGGATAAGTGGCGCAGTAAACTGGTGTGGCAAGCTGGCGGTTTGCCGGTGCCTGAGTTCTTGATTATTAATGAAAAATCAGACAGCGCTGAGGTGGTGGGAAAGCTGGGTTTGCCGCTGTTTGTAAAGCCTGCCAATGAAGGTTCCAGCGTCGGTATCAGCAAAGTCAAAACCGTCGATGATTTGAGCGCAGCGTATCAGAGTGCGGCCAAGCATGACAAACTGGTTATCGCAGAACGTTTTATCGGCGGCGGCGAATTTACCGTGGCGATCCTGGGCGATCAGGCTTTGCCGGTGATCAAGATTGAACCGGCCAATGAGTTTTACGATTTTGAAGCGAAATACTTGCGCGATGACACGCGTTATTTGTGTCCGAGTGGTCTGGATGTCGGGCGCGAAACCCAAATGCAGCATCTGGCATTGCAGGCTTTTGCGCTAATCGGCGGGCTGGGCTGGGGACGTGTCGATTTTTTGATGAGCGAGGATGGACAGCCTTATGTGCTGGAAGCGAATACTTCGCCGGGCATGACCGATCACAGTCTGGTGCCGATGGCGGCGCGCGTTGCGGGGATTTGCTTTGAGGAACTGGTGTTGAAAGTACTTGGAATGGCCCATGTGGGATAACGCGCCCCTGCTGCGCAGCATTGCCAGTGCACTGAGCTTTTTCAGTGTCGTGGCGATCTTGTCTGTGGCGGGGCACTACGTGGTCCATCAACCGCAATTGTTGCCGATACACCGCGTGCGTCTGGTGGATGCACCGGAACGCGTCATTCCAGCCGATGTGCTGGTGGTGATGCAAAGGGAAGTACGCGGTAATTTTTTTACCGTGGATTTAGAGAAAATCAGGCATGCGCTGGAAAAAGTAAGTTGGGTGCGCAACGTCAATGTGAGGCGTGAGTTCCCCAACAGTCTGGCAATACAGTTTGAGGAACATCAGCCGCTGGCGCGCTGGAATGAGGCGGCGCTGGTGAATGTGCAGGGTGAGGTATTCGAGGCGAAGACGACGCAGGTGTTGCCAAAATTTAATGGCTACCCGGGCAGTTCTGCAGAAATCGCGCAACAGTATGCTGTGTTCAGCGAGCAACTGAGCCCGTTGAACCTGAAAGTAACGCAGTTAACCTTGTCACCGCGGCATGCATGGCAGATGCATTTGGATAATGAGATGGTGGTGGAGTTGGGGCGGGAGTCCATGGGTTTGCGTTTGTCGCGGTTTGTGTCGGTATATCCCTATGGTTTGAGTGGTACTCAGGCGGTAGTGAAAAAGGGTGTAGATACCGTTCCGGCAGTCATCGATATGCGTTATCGCTATGGATTTGCAGTGCGTATGAAACACGGAGATGCCTAAGTTTAGCGTGGGATAGTGACAAAAATTAAATGGAAACGGCAGTGGAGATCATGCGATGAGCAGAAATAAGGAAGCAAAGAATCTGGTGGTAGGCCTCGATATCGGCACGTCCAAGATTGTGGCCATCGTCGGAGAGGTCAAACCTGACGGGATGTTGGAAGTGATCGGCATGGGAATGCACGAGTCATCCGGTCTGAAAAAAGGCATGGTAGTCAACATCGAGGCGACGGTGGGTGCCATTCAGCGCGCGCTGGAAGAAGCCGAATTGATGGCCGACTGCAAAATCACCGAGGTGCACACCGGCATTGCGGGCAGTCACATCCGCAGCACGAACTCGAGTGGGATGGTGAAGATCAAGGAAAACGAAGTCACCCAGGCGGACGTGGATCGCGTGCTGGAGACGGCCAGCTCCATCAGTCTGCCGGCTGACCAGCAGAAGCTGCATGTACTGGAGCAAGAGTTTAGCATCGACGGTCAGGAAGGCATCAAGAAGCCGTTGGGGATGAGCGGGATGCGGCTGGATGTGGAAGTGCATATCGTTACCGGTGCGGTCGCGGCGGTGCAGAACATCATGAAGTGTATCCATCGCTGCGGACTGGAAGTCAATGAGCTGATTTTGCAACCACTCGCGTCGAGCAAGGCGATTCTGGCCGAAGACGAGATGGCGCTGGGCGTATGTCTGGTTGATATCGGAGGCGGGACCACGGATATCGCCGTGTTTACCGGCGGTGCGATTCGTCACACGGCGGTCATTCCGATTGCCGGTGATCAGATCACCAACGATATCGCCATGGCGCTACGCACACCGACGCAGAACGCCGAAGACATCAAGATTCGTTACGGTTGCGCGCTGCGCCAGTTGGCGGATGACGGCGTGCTGGAAGTGCCGGGTGTGGGTGAACGCGGGCCGCGCAGTTTGTCCAGACAAACGCTGGCCGAAGTGATAGAGCCGCGCGTAGAGGAACTCTACACACTGGTGCAAGCGGAGTTGCGCCGCAGTGGTTACGAAGATTTGATGTCGTCCGGCATTGTTATTACCGGCGGCAGCAGTGCGATGCAGGGCATGGTTGAGTTAGGTGAAGAGATTTTTCATTTGCCGGTGAGATTAGGAATTCCGAAATATGTAGGCGGTTTGTCGGAAGTGGTAAAAACGCCGCGTATGGCAACCGGGGTAGGTCTTTTGTTGTATGGCTTGGAGTATCACCAGAATAATGAAGAAACACGGAAACAATCGAATTCATTCGGGGATGTGATGTCAAGAATGAAGTCATGGTTTCAGGGCAATTTTTAGTCAATAAGTAATCTGAATTTAATCAATTAATTGTAATTAATAAGGAGACAGCGATGTTTGAAATCATGGAAGCACAATCTCAGGATGCGGTCATCAAGGTAATCGGTGTCGGTGGTTGTGGTGGTAATGCAATCGATCATATGATCGAACAAGGTGTGCAGGGCGTTGAATTCATCGCGATCAACACGGATGCACAGGCATTGAATCGTAGCAAGGCGCGCAATCAGTTGCAAATTGGCGCGAACATTACCAAAGGCTTGGGCGCAGGTGCCAAGCCGTCGGTAGGCCAGGCGGCTGCCGAAGAAGATCGTGAAAGCATCAAGGCGCTGATTAGCGGCGCGAACATGGTGTTCATCACGGCGGGTATGGGGGGCGGAACCGGAACTGGTGCTGCGCCTATCGTTGCGCAAATCGCCAAAGAAATGAATATTCTGACGGTCGCGGTGGTGACCAAGCCGTTTGCCTACGAAGGCAATCGTATGCGTTATGCGGCTGAAGGTATCAAGGCGCTGCAAGAGCATGTGGATTCTTTGATTATCGTGCCGAACTCCAAGTTGATGGAAGTGTTGGGTGATGATGTGACCGTTCCTGAAGCCTTCAAGGCCGCCAATGGCGTACTGCAAGGTGCGGTAGCAGGTATCGCCGAGGTGATTAATGCACCTGGTCTGATCAATGTCGACTTTGCTGACGTGCGTACCGTGATGTCTGAAACCGGTATGGCGATGATGGGTTCTGCGGTAGCTTCCGGTCCTGATCGCGCACGCATCGCGGCTGAAAGCGCCATCGCCAGTCCGCTGCTCGAAGACATGGACTTGACCGGTGCGCGCGGCGTGCTGGTGAATATCACTTCATCCAGTTCCCTGAAACTGAGAGAAATGGATGAAGTCATGGCTTGCGTTAAATTTGCGGCAGCAGAAGCGACGATTATTCAAGGTTCCGTGTTCGACGAAACGATGGGCGATGAGCTGCGCGTGACGGTCGTTGCAACCGGTTTGGGTGCGCCGCTCAAGCAAGTCAAGCCGGCACTGGTCTATGTCGAGCAGGAACACAAGCGTACCGGCACGCACGATATGCCGATGTCGCAAGTGAATTACGGCGAACTGGAAACACCGGCGATCATGCGCAGCGGCCGCCGTCAGGCCGTCGAAGCCATGGAAAAGAGCGGCGTAGAAACTTACGACATCCCTTCCTTCTTGCGCAAACAGGCAGACTAGGAACACAGGGCGTAGGGGAGGAACTCACCTCTCCCCGCTTGCTGAGCGCGGTATTGAAAAGCCAGAGTGTGTATACAATCACACCCTGGCTTTTTTCATGGTATAAAAAATTGGAAATGATCCAAAGTGCGCTCGCGGTAAAAGTGAGTGCAGTTTGAAGCATGCTGCTAGCCAGGATATAAATGGACTTGATCGGGATTTAATGAACGGAGCAGTGATTGTTCGTGTTGCCTTAGACGTACCGCTCGCCACCTTGTTTGATTACACGGTGGATGAGGCTGTTCTGGCCGGTCAGCGCGTCATCGTGCCTTTTCGCCATGGCGAGAGGGTGGGCGTCGTGGTTGAATGTGTCACTTCGTCTGAATATGCGGAAGACAAAATTAAGCCGGTTATCGCGGTGTTGCACGACAGCGCGCCGCTCTCGCCTAAACTGCTGGCTTTGCTTAAGTTTTGCAGCGATTACTATCATTACCCGATCGGGCAGACGGTCTTGCCTGCGTTGCCGGCGAAGTTGCGTTCCAGCCAGTCCGTTGCAATCAAACCGGCTCTGTACTATCGCATGGCAGAACACGCGCCGGATCTGGCGCTATTACCTAAGCGCAAGGCGCACGCGCGACTGATCCTGGAGAAGTTGGTCATACAGTCTTGCAATCTTCGGCAGCTCAAACTTGTTTGTTCCACGGCAGCCCGGCAACTCAGCTATCTAATGCAGGAAGGTTGGGTGGAACAATATGAAGTGTATGCGCCGCCGCCAGTGCCCTCCGCTCACACCTTTGCCAATGCCCATCAATTAACGCCAGAACAACAAAAGGCGGTCGATTGCATCACAGAAGCCAACGGTTATCGCTGTTTTCTGCTGCATGGCATCACCGGCAGCGGCAAGACGGAAGTGTATGTACACCTGATCGACTCGGTGCTGCGGCGGGGCGGGCAGGTATTGTTATTAGTTCCGGAAATCAACCTGACCCCTCAGTTGGAACAATATTTTTTAAGTCGATTCCCCGATGCGACGCTAGTCAGTTTGCACAGCGGCCTGTCGGAAAATGAACGCTTGAGCAACTGGCAGCAGGCGCAAACGGGGTTGGCGCAAATTGTGCTCGGTACGCGCTTGTCGGTTTCTGCGGAAATGCCGCAGTTGGCCATGATTATCGTCGATGAGGAACACGACAGTTCGTTCAAACAGCAAGACGGACTGCGCTATTCGGCGCGAGATGTGGCGATCTTTCGCGCTAACCAGTGCGGCGTGCCTGTCGTGTTAGGTTCTGCAACGCCGTCCCTTGAGAGTTACCACAATGCGCAGACTGGGCGTTATCAGATGCTCAAGCTTACCGGTCGCGCGCAAGTGGCGGCCCGATTACCCACGGTGAGCTGCATTCACATCAAGCAAACCGTGATGGTTGAGGGTATCAGTGAAAAACTACTGAGCGCCATCGCAGAGCGCATAGCACGGGGCGAACAAAGCCTGCTGTTCATCAATCGCCGTGGTTATGCACCGGTGCTGATGTGCACCGAATGTGGCTGGCTGTCTGACTGCAAACACTGTGCGGGTAAGATGGTGATGCATCTGAAGGATAAGCGCTTGCGCTGCCATCATTGCGGCTATCAGTTGCGCGTGCCGACGGCCTGTCCCGGCTGCGGCCATGCGGAACTGCTGCCAGTTGGGACTGGTACGCAGCGCATAGAAACGGTGCTGGATACGCGATTTCCCGATGCGCGTATATTAAGGGTGGATCGGGACAGTACGAAAAATAAGCGCGCTTGGGAAGTGATGCGCGCGCAGATTCATGCCAATGAGGTGGATATTCTGGTCGGCACGCAAATGCTGGCCAAGGGGCATGATTTTCCTGCGCTGACTCTGGTCGGCGTGTTGAGTCCGGACAGCGCGCTGTATAGCAGCGATTTTCGTGCAGCGGAAAAACTCTTTGCCCAATTGATGCAGGTGGCAGGGCGTGCGGGGCGGGCGGATAAACCGGGCGAAGTGCTGATCCAGACGGAGTTCCCGGATCATCCTTTGTTTTTATATCTGCAAAGCCACGATTTTGAAGGCTGGGCGGAATCTCAGTTGGCAGAGCGCCGCATGGCGGGATTTCCTCCTTTTATGTTTCAGGTCATGCTGCGGGCAGAAGGATTAATAGAGTCAGATGTTCACGCTTATCTGAATCAGGCTCGCACCGCCGCTGTCGCTATCGGTCACAAAGTCGAAATTCTTGGGGTGGTTCCGGCCTCGTTAGCGCGGCGTGCTAATCATGTACGGGCGCAACTGCTGATACAGGCGGATACTCGCCGCGAGTTGCAGCAGTTTTTACGTGCCTGGCGCCCCGCGCTGGACAGTTTGCAAAATGCTAAGCTGCGCTGCTCGCTGGATGTCGATCCGCTCGAGTTTTAGAAATAATGCGGTAAGCGTACATCGTCCGTGAAAACTGGGGACAGACCACGGTTTTTTCTGAAAACTGAGGAATTTGAAAACTGCGAAAACTGGGGACAGAAAACTGAGAAAACTGGGGACAGAAAACTGAGAAAACTGGGGACAAACCACGGTTTTTTCGGGAAAACTGGAAAACTGCGAAAACTGGGGACAGAAAACTGAGAAAACTGGGGACAGAAAACTGAGAAAACTGGGGACAAACCACGGTTTTTTCGGGAAAACTGGGGACAGACCACGGTTTTTTCAAGGGACAACTGGGGGCAGACCAGAATGGCACTGACTTAAGCAGCATCGAGGAAAACTGGGGACAAGCGGGAAAACTGGGGACAGACCACGGTTTTTTCAAGGGACAACTGGGGGCAGACCAGAATGGCACTGACTTAAGCAGCATGGGAAAACTGGGGACAGAGTACGGTTTTTTCATATGAATTTGGAATGACAGGTTTGTGGATTGGAAAACCGTGGTCTGTCCCCTATTACTTCTTATTACTCGCTGATTACTTGCGGAAAACCGTGGTCTGTCCCCTATTACTCGGAAAACCGTGGTCTGTCCCCTATTACTGCTTGCGGAAAACCGTGGTCTGTCCCCTATTACTCGGAAAACCGTGGTCTGTCCCCTATTACTTCTGGTCTGTCCCCTATTACTCTGTCCCCTATTACTTGCGGCGCGCACCGCCGCTGTCGCTATCGGTCACAAAGTCGAAATTCTTGGGGTGGTTCCGGCCTCGTTAGCGCGGCGTGCTAATCATGTACGGGCGCAACTGCTGATACAGGCGGATACTCGCCGCGAGTTGCAGCAGTTTTTACGTGCCTGGCGCCCCGCGCTGGACAGTTTGCAAAATGCTAAGCTGCGCTGCTCGCTGGATGTCGATCCGCTCGAGTTTTAGAAATAATGCGGTAAGCGTACATCGTCAGGCATATACTCCTCTCCCGTCTGATTATCCCAAGCTATCGTAAGGAACAAGATGAACCACCCTGAAGTCATTTCTGCCTTGTCCAATATTCTCGGCCATGATGCCGTGCTGACAGGGGATGCCGCAGCCCCTTATTTTAAAGACTGGCGCGGGCGCTTTTCAGGGCTGGCGATGGCGGTGGTGTTTCCCGCCAATACGATGCAGGTATCCGACGTCGTCCGCCTGTGCGCCGCAGCGCAAATTTCCATCGTGCCGCAGGGTGGCAACACCAGTTTGTGCGGTGGTTCGGTGCCGCTGGCGGATCAATCGCCGCAACTGGTGATCAATCTGTCGCGCATGAATCGCATCCGCGAGTTGGATGCCATCAATTACACCATGACTGTCGAGGCGGGCTGCAAGCTGGCGTCGTTGTACGATGCACCCGAGCAGGCTGACCGGCTTTTTCCTCTGGGTTTGACCGCGATCGCACCGCACTGTGAAATTGGCGGTAATCTGTCCACCAATGCGGGCGGGATCAACGTGCTGCGTTACGGTACCGCGCGCGATCTGGTATTGGGCCTGGAAGTGGTTTTGCCGGACGGGCGTATCTGGAACGGTTTACGCCGTCTGCGTAAAAATAATACCGGGTATGATTTAAAACATCTTTTCATCGGTGCGGAAGGTACACTCGGTATCATCACCGCCGCCGTACTTAAACTGTTTCCGCGCCCGAAATCAACGGCCACCGCCTGTATTGCCGTGCGGGATCCTGCCGTTGCGGTAGGGTTGCTGGCGCATCTGCGCGCTCATTGCGGGGATAAGATCAGCGGCTATGAGATCATCTCGCGCAGCTGTCTGGAGCTGGTGTTTAAGCATATCCCGGATGCCCGTGAGCCGTTCACCGTTCAGCACGAATGGATCGTCATCACGCAGTTGACGGATGTGCTGCCCGCACCGCTGGATGAGGTTTTACGCGATGCCTTGCATGCTTACACGGACGGGATCGTCGAGTTCAAAGTGACTGCCGATGCCCTTCAATCCGAACGCTGGTGGACGCTGCGTAAGAATATCGCCGAAGCGCAAAAAGCCGAAGGCGTGAGCATCAAACACGACGTGTCCGTGCCGCTTAGTCGGGTGGCGGAATTCATCGCGCAAGCGAGCACTGCGTTGCGCGCCGCCTATCCTGACTTGCGCATCGTGGCTTTCGGTCATCTGGGCGATGGCAATATGCATTACAACGCCTCCATGCCGGTTGCGTTACAAAACAAGGATTTTGTCGGGCAACATGAGCCGGACGTGAATCGGATCGTTTACGAAGTTGTGGCGCGTCTGGATGGCAGTATCAGTGCAGAGCATGGTCTGGGGCAACTCAAGCGCGACACCATACGTGATTACAAGGATCCGCTGGAGCTGGAATTGATGCGCAGCATCAAGCAGACGCTCGACCCGCTAGGCCTGATGAATCCGGGCAAGGTTATCTGAAGCATAAATTTCAGGAGAGAACGAATGAGCAATCTGTTAGCGCAACTCAAAACGATGACGGCCATTGTGGCGGATACGGGTGATATCGAGGCGATACGCCGTCATATCCCGGAAGATGCAACCACTAATCCCTCATTGTTGCTCAAGGCAGCGACTTTGCCGGAATATACGCCGTTGATCAGCGCGGCGATTGCGCAGGCAAAGTTACACGGACGCGATGCACAAGAGATACTTGCGGATACGATGGACAGATTGGCGGTGGCGGTCGGGGTCGAGGTATTGAAGATCGTCCCAGGTCGAGTCTCCACTGAAGTCGATGCGCGTCTGTCGTTTGATACGCAGGCGACGCTTGCCAAGGCGCGCAAGCTCATCGGACTGTATAACGAGGCAGGGATTTCCAACGAGCGCGTGCTGATAAAGCTTGCCGCGACTTGGGAGGGAATCCGTGCGGGCGAGATACTGGAGCACGAAGGCATACACTGCAATCTCACCCTGATGTTCGGCTTTGCTCAGGCGCGTTGTTGCGCGGAAGCGGAAGTGACGCTGATCTCGCCCTTTGTCGGACGAATCTTCGACTGGCAAAAAGCCAAAGAGGGACGAGCCGAGATTCCCGCAGAGGAAGACCAGGGCGTGTTGTCGGTGCGCCGCATCTATCAGTATTACAAGGAACACGGTTATCAGACCACCGTGATGGGCGCGTCATTTCGCAACAGCGGCGAGATTGTGGCGCTGGCCGGTTGCGACCGTCTGACGATCAGTCCGGCCTTGCTCGAAGAGTTGCAGCAAACCGAAGGGGAATTGTTGCGCCGATTGAATGATGCCGGTGTCGTGAGCGTGCGACCCGCCTCGATGACGGAAGCTGCGTTTCGCTGGGAGATGAATCAGGATGTGATGGCCACTGAAAAACTGGCGGAGGGTATACGCGGCTTTACCGCAGATCAGATCAAGCTGGAAAAGTTGCTGTCTGAAAAAATGTGATTCAAAAAATCGATTGTTATTCGATAGGATGCTGTTGTTTGCATCCGTTGAATGAAGGTGAAGCTGGCCGATAAGCCGGGTTCTGTCGTGGACAGTCATTCCTCTAGGCGTTTCGTTACCTTACGCTCAAGCAATCTACCCGCTGACGACGCGAGCCACGCCAAAGTCAGCCTATTTGATCTTGCTCCGAATGGAGTTTACCCTGCCACGCCCGTTGCCGGGTGCGCGGTGCGCTCTTACCGCACCGTTTCATCCTTACCTGATCCCAACATCAACCTCCTTGCGGACGTATCAATCAGGCCATCGGCGGTTTATTTTCTGTGGCACTGTTCATCACCTCACGGTGTCCGGCCATTAACCGGCATTCTGCTCTATGGAGCCCGGACTTTCCTCCCCGTACTTGCGTACGCGGCGACTGTCTAGCCAGCTTCGCGACCGAGTTTACCACCGAAGAGGCGATGGCAGTATGAAATTGCTCAACCGCTTCGGCTAAGATAGTTTTTCCAACAAGTCGTACTGGATGTCGATGAAATCTTCTTCGGAAATGCCCGGCAGTTCCAGTGATATTTTGCAGCTTTCAGAAAATAGCGAATCGCCCCCCTGAAACGGGCTGCTGATCCCCGCATGTTTGAATAACCCGGCTGAAATTTCTGCTAGCTTGCGGAGGTGCTCCCAGACTCTGGCGGGGATGGCGATTTTATCGAAGTCGATAGAAAAACGTGCAGGGTTTATTTTGATTTATTGTCACAATTAGATTGAATAAATGCATTTTTGCGGATTTGGAGCGCGATCTTCTGGTCATGTTGGTTTCGGTTCGACGCTGTTACGCAGGCCAGCATGGCAAAAATATATCATTATTTGATAAAATATGAAAATATATGATATATTCAAAACAAAAAATCCAAGTTTAAACTCCCTGGTTAATTAATCGCGACAGAAAGGCATACCGTGGGTAATAGCAAGCAGGCGCCAAAAACGTTTTGCACAACGCGTGAGGCTGCGGAAATGCTTTCTGTGTCATTGCGTACCGCACAGCTCTGGACTGAGAGTGGTTTGCTCGAAGCCTGGAAAACAGAGGGCGGTCATCGTCGCATTGCGCGTCAGTCGATCGAACGCCTGCTGGCCGATCCCAAAGTGCGAGCGCTGCCGAAAGTAGCAGAGATTCCACCGCAGACACAGAAAATATTGGTGGTCGAAGACGATTCTGCCTTGCGACGGCTCTATGAAGTGAATATACGTCGCTGGCCGATACCGCTGGAATTTAGCAGTGCTGATGACGGTTATGAGGCATTGATCCGTATCGGGCACGATAAGCCTGATCTGTTGATCGCCGACTTGCAGATGCCCGGTATGGATGGTTTTCGCATGCTGAACACGCTTTGCAGTATGTCCGAATTGTCTGGCATGCAAATTGTCGTGGTGAGTGGACTAGATGCCGATGAGATTAGTGCACGGGGGGGCGTGCCGGAAGGAATCCCGGTCTTTCCCAAGCCTATCCCGTTCGGCGCGCTATTAGATATCGCAAAAAAAATTGTTGCAGACAAACAGCTTAAGAATAGGGAGTCCTTATGAAAAAGATCTTACTCGTTGATGATCACACCGACATTCGCCGTCTGGTACGAATTACCCTGGGGAGCACGTTTGAGGTATTTGAAGCGGAGGATGGCGTCAAGGGACTTAGGCTCGCCCTGGAAATCGTGCCTGATTTAATTGTGCTGGATGTGATGATGCCGGGCGCGCTGGACGGGCTTCAGGTGCTGGGCGCGATCAGGTCAGCCCCTGTGCTGTCCAATACCCGCGTCATCATGGTGACGGCGCGCGGGCAGGTGAGTGATTATGAGGATGGCATGCTGCGCGGAGCGGATGCTTATTTTATTAAACCGTTTAGTCCACTTGCCTTAGTTGCGGCCATTAAAGAACATTTGGGTCTTTGATCATGTCCGATCATCCTGTCGTATCACCGGATTCGATGCCTGAAAATGGCGAAATGCTGCATGAGCAGTTGTATCGTTACGCTGAAGATCTGCAGTTGATGGTTGCGCGCAACCGTGAGTTGGAAAATACTTACCAGCTACTCAATGAGTTGGTAAAGTCTTCAAACGATATGCACCTTGTCACGGATAAGGAAGGCGTTATTTTGGAGACGAATCCGGCTGCCTGGCAGATTGCAGAACAGGAATTGTTGGAGCGCAGCAATCTGGAAAATTGGGTGCTGGCCTCGCATCTGGATCAATTCAATGCGCTGCTAGACTATGCCAGACAGGATGACGCACCGCTTGCCGCTCAAGAAGGGCGTTTACTGCTGCGCAGAAGACGTGATGACGCACCCGCGATGCTGGTATCCGCGCAGATTGTGAATCAGCACAATGGGACGGATCATTTGCATTGGATATTGCGCGAGCTGACGCAGCATAATGCGGAGTACGATCCGACGATGTCTGCAACGCTGTTGCTCAATACGGTTGAGGGCGTGATGGTCACCGACCAGAACGGTAAAATCCTCGCGGTTAATCCTGCTTTTACACATATTACAGGCTATAGCCAGTCTGAGGCCATCGGCCAAAATCCGCGGATGTTAAACTCGGGAACGCAGGATAAACAGTTCTATCGTGAGTTCTGGCAATCATTGTTTGAAAAAGGAAATTGGAAGGGCGAGTTATACAACAAGCGTAAGAATGGTGAAATTTTTCTTCAACGTCTCAGTGTCAGCGCGGTGCGCGACGATGAAGGAAAGACGCTCAGTTACATTTGCATTTTTTTTGATCAGACACAGGCAGAAAAAAAACTCGTTCATCTGGCGCATCACGATGTGTTGACCGGTCTGGCTAATCGCGTGTTGTTGGGGGATCGCCTTATGCAGCAGTTATCCAAAGCCCGACGTTCCGACGGCCAGTTCACCCTGATATTTATTGACTTGGATCGATTCAAGCAAATCAATGATACTTTGGGGCATGCTATCGGTGACGCGGTGTTGTGCGAGACGGCTGCGCGCCTGATCGCGACTGTTCGTGAATCCGACACCGTGGCGCGACTGGGCGGTGATGAATTCATCATCCTTGCCGGGGATTTGGCGGGCGACGAAGACATCCGCATGTTGTGCGATAAAACGATCGCGGCACTGAGCGAACCGATGCAGTTTGACGAACATGAAATTCATATCGGCAGTAGTTTTGGCTGCGCAGAATATCCCCGTCATGGTGACACTGAAGCGCTACTGATGCTGCATGCCGATCAGGCGATGTACCAGGCTAAGTCGACGGGCGGCAGTACCTGTGTCATTTACCATGCGGATATTGACCTGCCATGTTAAAGATGTCGATAGGGCTGATCGCCGCGATCGCCTATGTGATCACCGGCAAGCTGGGCATGTTGCTCTCGCTGTCCGGCGGTTATTCCACGGCAATGTTTCCGCCCGCCGGTATTGCAATGGCGGTCGTGTTGATCTACGGCCGTCGTATGTTGTTCTGGGTTTTCCTGGGCGCGCTGGCGCTTAACTTGTCGCTGGTGGATGCCTTGCGTCCGGGTGTGCCGATTTGGCTGGCAGTTGCTGGCGGCATTGCGCTGTTCTCCACCTTGCAGGCTGCAGCGGGTGTTTGGCTTCTTCGTCGACTGATCTCAATGCCGCTCGTTTTCGAGAACGGAAAAGAGGCGATCCGCTTTGCCCTGATCGCGTTGGTCTCCTGCCTGATCAGTTCCACGCTCTCCACGATGCTGCTGTACGCGTTTCATCTGTTGATGGACGGGGATGCGCGCTTCGTCTGGTTTACCTGGTGGCTGGGTGACAGTCTGGGCGTGATTCTGATGTTGCCGATGATGCTGTTGTTGATCGGAGAACCGCGTAATCTGTGGCGCGCAAGACGAAGTTTGATGGGTGCCGTGATTAGCGGCGGCCTGCTGCTGATCGTGATCATCATCCAACAAGTGAATGAGTGGGAGCGCGAAGACGCGCTCAGCGATTTACGTTTGTATACGCAGCAGATCGGTGATCAGATTAAGGGTAAATTTGATGCGCAGGAATTGTACGTGGATCAACTGGCAGCCATCATGTCCGGCAACAATAAGATCTCGCGAGCCGAGTTTGATCGCATGGCGAAAAATGCCCTGCAACACTTAGATTTATCCGTGCAGGCGATCGAGTGGGCTGCCCAGGTTCCGGACAGTGAGCGCGCCACGTTCGAACAAAGTCAGCGCGAGATACACCCGGCTTTCGTGATCACCGAGCGGCATGAACAGCAACTTTATCCGGCTGCTGTGCGCAGCACGTATCTTCCTGTTACCTATCTGGTGCCAAGCAAAGGGAATGAAGCCGCGTTTGGTTTTGATCTGTTGTCGAATGAAGTACGTCGCAATGCCATCCAGTTATCCGAAAAATTAGGCGAGCCGGTCGCGACCGCGCCGGTCAAGTTGGTTCAGGAGCAGGGGACGCAACATGGTCTACTGCTGGTTCGTCGCATTGCACAAGGGGCGAATGGGCCGGGTCTGGTGCTGGTGGTGGTTCGCATTGAAGACTTTATGAGCAGCATCCTCGCCGGGACAAAAAAACAGGTTTCGACGCGTCTGATTGATGTTGACTTACAAAATACGCAGATCTACAACGGTTTTGTCGAGCCGGTCGGGCCGAATATGTCTGAGCACATCCTGATGCTAGGTCACAGGAATTATCGCTTGCAGACGCAACCGACTGCCGCTTACATGGCGACTCACCGTAGCTGGGATAGTTGGATCCTGCTGGTTGGCGCGTTAGGCTTTATGAGTGTGATCAGTATGTCAATGTTGCTGGCCTCGGCACGTACCGCCAGAATTGAGCGCTTGGTCAGTCTGCGCACCAGGGAGCTTGAAGCCTCGCGCAGCAATGCGGAACGCGTCGGCGGCTTGTTACATGAACATGCCGAACAGCTCAGCGCTATTTTCAAACTGAGCCCGGATGGTTTCGTCTCCTTTGACGCCGAGCATCGCGTTAAATACATCAGCCCGGCTTTTTATACCTTAACCGGTTTGATGGAAGACGACATGATCGGTCTGGACGAGCGCAGTTTTTCTGACCGTCTGGCCCGGATCTGTCTGCCGGAGGCGGCTTTCGCGGGGATTGCCGTGTTGCGCGCAAGCCAAAAAATGACACTGCGTACCGGTGGTGATTCGCAGCAGAAAATTCAACTCAGTGATGCCGGTCAACGGGTGCTCGAAGTAACTTTTCGGGTATCACTGGCCCTCGCCGTGTCGCAAATTCTCTATTTGCGCGATATCACCCACGAAACCGAAGTTGACCGCATGAAGGGGGAGTTTCTGGCCACCGCCGCGCATGAGTTACGTACGCCGATGGCCAGCATCTATGGCTTTGCGGAGCTGATGCTGGCACTGGAGTTGAGCCCGGCGGAACAGCGTGAGTATTTGGACACCATTTATAAACAGTCCAAATTGATGGTGTCGATTATCAATGAGTTGCTCGACTTGGCGCGCATCGACGCGCGGCGCGGCAAGGATTTTATCCTCACGCACATCAATTTGGTTGAGCTGTTGCACGACATTGTCAAGCAATTCAAGACGCCGACCGGGCGTGAGTCCCCGGTATTTTTGGGCGAAATGGTTGAAATTTCACTCCGTGCTGATCGGATCAAACTCACGCAAACCATCACCAATATCCTGTCGAATGCCTATAAGTATTCTCAGGATGGAGGCGTAGTCACGATCGAGTTGATCAGTGAGCAGGATGGACCGCACAAGCTGATGATCGCCATTCGTATCCGCGATCAGGGAATAGGCATGACACCTGATCAATTGGCCCGTGTTTTTGAACGCTTCTATCGTGCGGATATCTCCGGAAAAATTCCCGGTACAGGCTTGGGTATGAATATCGTGCAGGAAATCGTTCAGCTGCACGGCGGCGAGGTTCATGTGGACAGTACGTATGGGGCAGGAACCACGGTGACGGTCTGGTTGCCGGTTGAATCACGTAAAAATTCATCAGGAGTGGCTAAATGATCAAGAAAATGATCGGCATATTGCTGTTGTTTGCGGTTATTAGCGGTGTTCGTGCCGAAACGCCCACGCTGACCTTTGGTATCGTGCCGCAACAGTCCGCCAGCCGCTTAGCCGAAGAGTGGGGGCCGCTGCTGGCGGAAGTTGGCCGTCGCGCTGGGGTTAAATTGGAGTTTCGCACAGCGCCCAATATTCCCGTTTTTGAGGAACGCATGGCGCACGGGGATTTCGATCTGGCTTACATGAACCCCTATCATTATGTGGTATTTCACAGCAGTAATGGCTATCAGGCTTTTGCCAAAGAGCAGGACAGAAAAATTCGCGGTATTCTGGTGGTAAGAAAAGACAGCGCGTATCGTACCCTGGCAGATTTAAAAGGAAAAACGGTGGTATTCCCGGCACCCGCCTCCTTCGCGGCGAGCATTCTCACTCAGGCTGAATTTGGTCGTATGCACATCCCTATCGAGCACAAGTTTGTCATCTCACACGATTCAGTATACCGCGCCGTGGCCTCAGGCTTGCAGGAAGCGGGCGGCGGCATACAGCGTACCTTCGAGGCGAGTCCACCAGAAATTCAGGATGGACTGCGTATTCTGATGGAAACGCCGGCTTATACGCCGCACGCGTTTGCCGCCCATCCGCGCGTGTCATCGGAGGTTTTAGCGAAGGTGCAGGCCGCGATGATCTCGCTGTCAGGCGATGAAGTTGGCCAGCGCCTGCTAGCAGTAATGGCGTTCAAAGGCCTCAGTGCTGCACGCGATAAAGAGTGGAATGATATTCGTGCCTTGGATATCACCCTTTTAAAACACTATAGCCAGCCTTGATTGCCATGCGTATCCGCACAAAAACAATACTGGGTGTTGCCGTGATTGAACTGGCGATGCTGGCTATTTTGGTCGGCAGTGCCTTGATGGTTTTGCGCGAATCCAACGAGGCCGAGCTGATGCACCGGGTGCAACTGGGTTGTAATCTGCTCGCCAGCGCGGCTAAGGACGCCATGATTTCTCAGGATCTGGCGACTCTGGACAGTTTAGTGGACGAGGCGATGGCGTCAGGTCAAATCGACATGATACGGATTGTCGATGCGAATGGTGTCGTGTTGACGCAGCGTGGTGATCCGGCACTGCTCTTGCGCCCGTTTCACAAGGAGATGAATATCGAACAGGTCCAGGACGGCATTCTGGATTGGTCGTCTCCGGTGATGGCGGGCAACTTGCAACAAGGCGAGGTGCAGTTAGGTGTCTCGATTGCGCCGCTGAAGACTCTGCTGACCTCGGCTCGTCGTTGGGCGGCTGGCGTAGCAGGACTGGAGATGCTGCTGGTCGCCTTATTTTCCTTCCTGTTGGGCCGCTACCTGACCCGGCAGATTGTTACCTTGCGAGAAGCGAGTATTGTTTTTGCGAGCGGTAATTTTAATATTCGTATCCCGATTCTAGGCAATGATGAGTTGACCCAGACTGCGAAGGCCTTCAACCAAATGGCCCAGCAAATCGGAGAGAGTCATATTTTATTACAAGAAGAAAACTTAAAGCGCATTGAGGCACAAAGGGAAGCCGAACAGGCACAGGCCAGGGCGGAAGATGCGGCTGAACAACTCAAGGAAATTTTTGCGCTGAGTCCGGACGGCTTCGTATCCTTTGATGATGCGCGCCGTATTCGCTATGTCAGCCCGGCTTTCACCCGCTTAACCGGGTTGGCAAAAGCGGATGTCCTCGATATGCATGAAGTCGGCTTCTTCGCCAGTCTGGCCATGATCTGTGTGCCGGCTAGCGTGGTTTCCGGCTTTGCCACGCTGCACGCGCGGAAAATCAAGTATGGCGCGGATGAATCTCATCTGCCGCGTCAAAAGATCGAACTGGTAGGCGGGCGCATCCTCGAGATTGGATTGCGCGAATCCCGCGCCGAGAGCGTCTCGCAAATTCTGTATCTGCGTGACGTTACCCATGAAACAGAGGTCGATCGTTTAAAAAGTGAGTTTCTCGTCACCGCCGCGCATGAATTGCGCACGCCGATGGCCAGTATTTACGGTTACTCGGAAATATTGCTGGCACAGGAATTTAGTGCCGAGGATAGGCACGAGTTTTTAGGCACCATATACCGGCAATCCGAGTTGATGATTTCCATCATCAACGAGTTGCTCGACTTGGCTCGCATAGAAGCGCGCGGCAGCAAGGACTTCACTCTCGAACAGGTCGATCTGTGCGAATTACTACAGGGCATTATTGGCGGGTTCATCCCGCCCAAGGGGCGGGATTGCCCCGTTCAGCCGGAAGCCCATGCGCCATTTTTGGTTCAGGCGGATCGCCGCAAACTGACGCAGGCGATTTCCAACGTCTTGTCCAACGCCTATAAATATTCACCCGGCGGGGAGGCGGTGCGCATCGAGTGCCTCACGAGCGAATCTGCTCTGTCCGATGCCAAATTGGGTATACGGATTAGCGATAGCGGAATAGGTATGACGACCGCGCAACTGGCCCGCGTGTTTGAGCGCTTTTACCGGGCTGATGATACCGGAAAGTTTCCCGGGACGGGGCTGGGGATGAGTATCGTTCAGGAAATCATCAACCTGCACGGGGGACGTATTGAAATTCAGAGTTCGCTCGGCGTCGGGACGACGGTGACACTGTGGATTCCGTCGGCGGATGCCGTCAGTATGAAGGCGCATTTTATGAAAGTAGCATCATGACAAAAACAGACATACAGATTAACGAACTGGCCGAGGACAAACTCCGTTCAGAACTGGTGCGCGCTTATGATTTGCTGCGCACGGTGATAGACGAAAATCCCAATATCATCCTGATGAAGGATTGGGACGGCAAGTTTCTGATTGGTAACCGGGCGCTGGCGAATCTGTATGGCACCACGCCGGACAAGCTGGAAGGTCTGGATGACGGTGCGTTCAATCCGAATACCGAACAGGTCGCGTTCTATTTGCAGAACGTGCGTGACATCATGTCGCAGACGGAAACCCAGATCGTCATGGAGGAGTCTACCAATGCAGCCACCGGCGAGACGCATTATTACCAGTCGATCAAGAAGCCGCTGATCGCTGCTGACGGAAAAAAACAGATCCTGGTGATCGCCAATGATGTGACTGAACTGAAGGTGGCGCAACAAAAACTGGAGGAGAGCGAGCGCCGTTTGCGCTATGTGCTGGATGCGACCGGTGAAGGCGTGTGGGATTGGGATATCAAGAGCGGGATGGTGACCCACAATAGTCAGTGGTGCAAAATTGCCGGTGTGGATGACAACTATTTGCAACATCCGGTGGAGAAATTCGGCGAGTTGCTGCATGTGGATGACAAGGAGCGCGTGTTTGATCGCTTGCAGCGCTGTCTGGAAGGGCACGGACACTACCAGAGTGAACACCGGATGACCATAGGGAATAACCGGATTGCCTGGGTGCTGGATAGGGGCGATGTGGTTGAACGCGATGAGGCGGGCAAACCCTTGCGCATGGTCGGGAGCTTTGTAGATATTACGGCGCGCAAAGAGGTCGAGCTGGCGCTGGGCGTGCGCACCGAATTGCTCAATGCCATCTTTGAGTTAAGTCCGGACGGGTTTATTTCTTTCGATGAGGCGAAGCAGATCTCTTACGTCAGCCCCGCCTTCACCCAAATGACCGGGCTCAATGCGATGCAATTGCTCGGTATCGATGAACCGAAATTCACGGATTTACTCGCCTCATTGTGCGTTGCCAGTTCGCGCTTCAAAGGCGTGGAAGCTTTGCGCGAAAACGCCGCGAGCAGTACGTCCGATAAACGCGAAATTATTGAGCTGTCACTCGGCGCGAAACGCATACTGGAGGTGGGGTTGCGCAGCAGTGACAACCACTCGGTTTCGCAGATTCTCTACTTTCGGGAAATCACCCATGAAACGGAGCTGGATCAACTCAAAAGCGAATTTCTCTCAACCGCCGCGCATGAGTTGCGTACGCCGATGGCCAGTATTTACGGTTTTTCCGAGTTGATGTTGGCGCAGGAGTTCGACGCGGAGAGTCGTCGCGAATTTTTATCGATTATTTACAAACAGTCCGAGTTGATGACCGCTATTTTGAATGAACTGCTGGACCTGTCACGGATCGAGGCGCGTCGCGGTAAGGATTTCGTCTTTGAGGCGCTGTCGGCGCAAGCCCTGATTAAGCAAGTCGTGAGTGCTTTTATTTTACCTGAGGGTCGCAGCACGCCGACGCTGACGGTGCATCAAGAGGCCAGATACATCCATGCGGACTACAAAAAAGCCTATCAGGCGATTTTGAATGTGCTGTCCAATGCCTACAAATATTCCCCCCATGGTGGAGATGTCAGTATTACCCTGGTGATGGAAACGTGCCCGAATAATACGAGCCTCCCCTGTGTCGGAATCCGGGTGATTGATCATGGCATAGGCATGACCGATGAACAGCTGACGCGCGTCTTTGAACGTTTCTATCGCGCAGACACGTCGGGAAAAATCACCGGTACGGGGCTGGGCATGAGCATCGTCCAGGAAATTGTCCTGTTGCATGGTGGACAAGTTACCTTAGAGAGCGAGTTGGGACTAGGGACCTCTGTGACACTCTGGTTTCCTGCCTCAGCGGCGGTGAATGAACATCAGTCTATTATCGGAGAAGCACAGTGATGACTTTAGCACAGCGTATTAATGCCTTGATTTTGCTCGCCATCGTCGGACTGACGGGGTTGGCCGGGATCAACTATGTACAACTCGAACGGGTCTATGAAGCGGTCAACTTTTCCAATGCCAATGTGGTTCCGTCTTTGCTGCTGCTCGATGATGGCGCCAAGGAGTTCGGGCGCTTGCGCGTGGGACTTTACCGGCATGTGCTGCATCACAGCGCAGATAGGCTCTCAGATGTGGAAATTCTGATCGATCAATCACAGAGTGAACTGAAAAATGCCCTTAAAAAATATGAGCCGCTTATTGCGGATGAACACGATAGGCGTCTGCTGGCAGACGATCTCAATGCGCTAGCTGGCTACACTGAACATATTGCCATGATCCTCGGGGCTTCCCACCAAAATCGTGACAGTGAGGCGTTGGCGCTGTTGACGGAAGCGATCCCGGACGCCGACAAGCTCAATCATGCATTGGATGTGCATAAGGCCTATAACGCGTCAATGGGTCAAAAAACCGCTGCCGAGGGGGAGCTCATTAAAGCGCATGCCATCCGGGTGGCCATATTGTTGTGGGCCGTCATACTGATACTGATTGTTGTCCTCGGCGTGTGGTTGAAGCGTAATTTATTGAAGGCACTGGCGCAGGCGATCGAGGTCGCGGACCATATTGCAGCCGGTAATCTATCCTCGACGATTGTGCTTTCCGGCAACGATGAATCGACACATTTGCTTCGCGCCATGAGTGTGATGCAGGAGAATTTGCGTGAACTGATCAGCGATTTGACTAACACGGTGGAGGCGGCGGCCGTCAGGGGGGAGTTCAATTTCAGGATGAGAATGAACGGCAAGACCGGCTATGCAGGGGATATTGCCCGGTTGGTGAATAACTTGTCGTTAGTGACTGACAGCGGACTGCGCGATGTGATTCGTCTTGCGCGCGCGATTCATCAAGGCGACCTCACCCAGTCTATCAGTGTCGACTATCCCGGGCTGTTTGGTGAAGTCAAGGATGCACTGCTGGCAATGCAGGAGGTGGCGCGAGGGCTAGAGCAGCATCGTTGGGCCAAACTCGAGATTGTCGGGGTGATTGGTCGCGTCCAGCAGGCACGGTCTCTGCACGAGTTCGGAGATGCGCTGCTAAGTCAGTTATGTCCGACGACAGGCAGTTTTCAGGCCGTGTTTTACGTAGAGACAGATGACGGGATGCGCGTGGTGAGTGCTTATGGTTGTAGCCCGGACCATGTGCGGGTGACCGGGTTGGTCGTGCAGTGTGCACTTGATGAAAAATCAATCATCCTGGCTGATCCGGGAGAGAGCGTGTTGCGTCTGAACTCGGGATTGGTGACGGCTCAACCGGCTCGGGTCGTGCTACTCCCGCTGGTGTTGCCCGGTTCAACGATAGGCGTGATCGAACTGGCGTTTTTGTCCGTGCCGGATGCGCGCTGCCTGATCGTACTGGACGAATTGCCGATGGTACTCTCCCCTGTGCTCGAAGTATTACGACGTAACCTGCGTACCGAAAAGCTCAATGCCACCTTGTCCGAGCAAGCGGCGGATCTTGAAATGCAGGCTGTAGAACTGGATGCGCAAAAGCATGAGTTGCTGTGTAATCAGGAGGAGACGGGCAAGGTGAACGCGATGTTGCAGGATATTCTTGCTGCGGCCACTGAAATTGGCATTATGGGCACGGATGTGGACGGCATCATCACCTTGTTTAATACCGGTGCGACCAAAATGCTGGGTTGGCTGCCCGAAGAAGTGATACATCTCGAAACGCCCGCCCGTTTTTGTCATGCGGAAGAGCTGTCACAGGCGCGTTCTTGTTCGGGCGAGCTGAGCGGTTTTGACGCGATCGTAGCCGGTGCCGTGTTGTTGGGTAATGAGAGTCGCGAATGGACTTTTATACACAAGAATGGCACGCAATTTGTCGGACTATTGCTCACCAGCCCGGTCCACGATATGGATGGCAGTATCTCAGGCTATCTGTGTATTTTGCAGGATGTGTCTGTGCGCCGCGAAACAGAGCAAAAACTGATCGGGGCACGCGCACTGGCGGAAGAAACGTCGCGCATGAAATCAGATTTTCTGGCCAATATGAGTCACGAGATACGCACGCCGATGAATGGCATTATCGGCATGGCCCATCTGGCACTCAATACCGATTTGACACCGCGCCAGCGCGATTACCTGAAAAAGATTCAGCAATCCGGGCAGAATTTGCTGCGCATCATCAACGACATTCTCGATATTTCAAAAATAGAAGCCGGGAAATTATCGATTGAAAACAGCAGTTTCGAACTTGAGGCGACGCTGGCAGACGTGATTTCGCTGATCGGTGAGCAGGTGACGGAGAAGGGTTTGGAGTTGGTGCTGGACGTGGCCGGGGATGTGCCGGTTAATCTGATCGGTGACTCGCTCAGGTTGGGACAGGTGCTGATCAATTACGCGAACAATGCACTCAAATTCACTGAACAGGGTGAAATCGATATCGTGGTGCGCTTGCGTGAACAAACCGAGCAGCATGTGCTGCTGTATTTTGCGGTGATCGATACCGGAATCGGACTCAGTGCGGAGCAACAGGGGCGGTTGTTCAACGCCTTTGAACAGGCTGACAGCACAACCACGCGCAAGTATGGCGGAACAGGATTGGGGCTGGTGATCTGCCGGCAACTGTCCGAATTAATGGGCGGTGAAGTGGGCGTCGAGAGTGTGGAAGGCAAAGGCAGTACCTTCTGGTTTACCGCCAAACTGGGTTTGGGGCATGTCGAACAACGCCTGTTAATGCCGACTGCCGATCTGCGCGGACGGCATGTTTTAGTCGTCGATGACAATGCCAACGCACGTCAGGTAATGAATGAAATGCTTTCCGATATGAGCTTTTCTGTTGATGTGGTCAGCTCAGGTGCACAGGCGATCGCGGAGATTGAACGGGCGGACCGCGAACGAGACCCCTACGAAATGGTGTTGATGGACTGGCATATGCCGGCGATGAATGGCATCACCGCCTGCAACAAAATTCAGTCGCTGTTACTGGCTGAGCCGCCGCAACTGGTGCTGGTCACCGCCTATGGTCGAGACGAGGTGTTTCACAATGCGGAAGTAGCCGGTATCAACAATGTGTTGGTTAAACCTGTAACGGCGTCGACCTTGTTTGATACGGCGATCAGGGTGATGGGCAACAACCGCGTGGAAGTGCGCGGTATCGACGAAAAATCGACTTTGTCGCTGGATAAAATGAAGCGCATTACCGGGGCACGCATTCTGCTGGTTGAGGATAATGAAATTAATCAACAGGTCGCGATGGAGTATTTGCGACTGGCCGGTCTGTCTGTCGATATGGCGGAAAACGGCCAAATCGCACTCAATATGCTGGTCGATCATGAGTACGATCTGATTTTGATGGATATGCAAATGCCGGTGATGGACGGAGTCAGCGCTACGATCCAGTTGCGTCTTTTGCCCGAATACGCAGCATTGCCGGTGGTGGCCATGACAGCGAATGTGCTGGATGCCGATCGCGAGCGCTGTCTTCAGGCCGGGATGAACGATTTTATTTCCAAACCCATCGAGCCGGAAGTGCTCTGGCAGACCTTGCTCAAATGGATACCTGCGCGCGAACTGCCGGTGCAACCCCCGGCTAAGCCGACAGTGACGGCCTTTGATCCTGAGATTGAGGGTATCGAGTCGGGCCCCGCGCTGCGGCGTATGCTCGGTAATACCACGTTATATTTCTCCGCGCTCCGCAAATTTTGCGCCATGCAGGAAAATATCATAACCTCAACACGCGAGGCGCTCGATTGCGGTGACCGGATTACAGCTCGTCGCCATATCCATACGCTAAAAGGAGTTGGTGCCAGTATCGGCGCTAACGGTCTGGCGGCGGATGCCGGCGTGCTGGAACAGTGCTTGACAGAAGACTGTTCGCGCGCTGAGATTAATGTCCGCTTGAGTACGATCGAAGCGGCTTTGGCCCAGTTGATTGCACGGGTCAAGCCGCGTCTGCCGGTGTCGGTTGGCAGCCTGCACGCTGATGGTGCAACGGTCAATTCGGCACTGAGTGAACTGGAGTCGTTACTGGTGGACGACAATCCCGAAGCCATGTCTTGGTTCGAGGCTAACGGACAGAGCTTGCAGGGTGCGATCCCTGTGAAATTGTGGAAAAAACTGTCTGCAGCTATCCATATTTGTAATCTGGAGGAAGCGCTTGCGGTGCTTAAACGGTCAAAAACTGACCTTATCAATGAAAGTAAGACATGAACACCGCAATATTAAATGAAAAAATCCCTAGAACCGTGCTGGTCATCGATGACAGCCCCGAGATTTTGCTCATTATCAACGAGTTGCTCAAGCGTGACTATCGCATTAAGGCGGCCAATAGCGGTGAAAAGGGGCTGCGTCTGGCACGGGAGGAACCCCGGCCCGATATCATCCTGCTCGACATCATGATGCCGGGGATCAACGGTCACGAAGTCTGTCGACAACTGAAAGCGGATCGCGCCACTCGCGACATTCCGGTCATTTTTTTGACTGCGATGCACAATGAATGTGACGAAGAGCTGGGGCTGGAGCTGGGGGCGGTGGACTACATCGGCAAGCCGATCAGCGGGCCTATCCTGCGCGCACGGGTGAAGACCCATCTTGCCCTGAAACAGGGGGCGGATTACATCAAGGACAAGAATGTGTTTTTGATCGGCGAAGTGTCCAAGCGGGCCCGTGAGTTGGAATTCATTCAGGATGTGACCATTCTGGCGTTAGCCTCGGTGGCGGAAACGCGTGACAACGAAACGGGCAATCATTTGCGTCGTACGCAAAGTTACATCCGCTTGCTGGCCGAGCATTTGCAGCGGCATCCGCGTTTTTCGCTCGTTCTGACCCGGAATAACATCGAGTTAATCTACAAGTCAGCTCCGTTGCACGACATCGGTAAGGTCGGTATCCCGGACAGTATTTTGCTCAAACCGGGACGGTTGAGCGTTGAAGAATTTGAAGTCATGAAGACGCATGCGGCGCTGGGGCGAGAGGCGCTTGAGCAAGCAGAACGGCAAATGGGACGCAGCGCGCCATTTTTGACTTTCGCCAAGGAAATCGCGGGCAGCCACCAGGAAAAATGGGATGGTAGCGGTTATCCGGAGGGACTGGCCGGTGAGCGGATCCCCGTTTCGGCACGTCTGATGGCGGTGGCCGATGTGTACGATGCACTGGTCAGTGCGCGACCGTATAAAAAGCCGATGAGTCATGAAAGGGCTTGTGAAATTATCACCGAAGGGCGCAGTTCACACTTTGATCCGAATGTGGTGGATGCCTTTTTGGTTTTACATCTTCAATTTAAAAAAACCGCAGAGGACTTGAGAGACATCATTAACGATGAGACGGTCAGCCCGCATCAGGGAGCCACACTATGAAAAAAATTCTGATTGTCGATGATCATCCGGTAATCCGAAAAATGATTCATCTCGCGTTGCGAGATGAGCGCTTCGAGTTGAGTGAGGCGGGTGATGCGGATGCCGCTTACCAGATGATACTAGCGGCTAAGCCGGACGGCCTCGTGCTCGATGTGATGATGCCGGGTGAGCTCAATGGCTATCAGTTGTGTGAACGCATCAAACAGACGCCGGCATTGGCCAGTATCCACGTTGTGCTGGTGACCGCGTGCGGGCAGGTGGCTGACCAGGAATTTGGTCGTTCACTCGGTGCCGATGCTTATTTTGTTAAACCCTTTAGTCCGGTTGCGCTGGGCGCGCATTTGAAGAGTGCTTTACTGAAGGAAATATCATGAACAAAATCCCGTACGAGTCTGCTGCCTGGGAAAATACTCCCTGGGGGATAGTCGCCATCGATGTGGAAGGCCGGGTCTGTGCGATCAATCCGGGCTTTGAACGCAACACAAATCTGGCTATCCCATCACTGATCGGACTATCTGAAGCGGATTTTGACCAACGGCTGCAAGGTGTGCAAATGCTAGACCGCAGTCGTATTGAAATCACTGATGGCAGTTTACGGGCGATTCACTATGTTCGTTGTGCCGGAAACGATGGACACGAACGTCAAGCGTATCGGTTTGCCGAGGTCATGCGCGAGCCATTAGCGAGCATCTACGGTTTTGCCGAGATGATGTTAACGCAAGATTACGACGAGCAGACACGGCGCGAATTAACGGCCATGCTGCTGAATCAGGCTGAAGTGATGGCGAGTCTGCTCAACGAGCAAATCGCGATTCGTCAATCCTGGCGTCGTGCGACTGACAGTTTGACATCGGGAGGCGAATGAAAACTCGTACACACGTCATTAATTTAACCGAAGCCGTGCTTGAAATGGTGCTGGCGGAACCGGTCGATGCGGTCAATTCTGGTATCCAGAGTCAACTTTTTCCAGCCGGGCATCAGCTCACGGAGGACTCGCTGCTGCAACTGGCCTTGTCTCATATTGAGTTTATTTCCATCCAGGAGCCGGATTACCGTTCATCCGCGCAAGTGGCCATCGACGCTGCCGTGGCGGCACACCGGGTTATGGAGATATTTTCGGGCGCTGATCTCAGCAATCCGGTGATGGCTGTCCTGTTCGATCAGGTGTTGACCTATCGGAGTACGCAATGAATCAATATCTAGGTGAGCGCGTCATCGACAACCCTCTGCTCGTCTTTCCCGACATAGTCAGTCGGATACTGGCGACACTCGATGATGCGGAGGCGAGTCTCGGTGTGCTGGTTGATTTTCTCGATAATGAACCTGACGTAATGTCGCGTATGGTACTTTTGGCTGAGCAGAGTGGATTAAAATATTTTGAAATTTCAAATAGTGGTGATCTTATTTCGCTGGTCGGAGCCAGTCGGGTGCGCAGATGGCTTTTAATAGACAGTATCGCGGCTTTTGCCCGGGGCCATAGATACGCTGGCTGGGAGGATTTTTGGCGACATAGTCTCGCGACCGGCGTTTGTGGCGAGGAGTTGTCGCTGTATTGCACTGGCGGTATCTTGCCTGAAATGGCGCTGGTTGCAAGCCTGCTGCATGATATCGGCCAACTGGGCCTGTTCAGCCGCCATGTCAGCGGATACCTGGGCGGACGAGGTGATGCGCGAGAGGGAGATGCGCGAGAGGGAGATGCGCGAGAGGGAGATGCCGCGCGGCCTGAGCCGGACTTTTCGGGTGTTGACCGTGCTGCCCTGAGCGCCTTGGTCTGCCAAAGTTGGGGGCTGCCTGATCGCATTTGTCTTGCCATCAGGCAGCAGGATGCGCCTGATGCAGCAAGCGATGATCCGCTAGGCTGTTTGCTGCATGTTGCAAACGTGCTGACCAATGCGCTCGACCTGGACGGCGGAGAGGAGAATCGGGTCACTAACCTGTCATCGCCTGCCTGCGAAAAATTGGGGTTGATCGGAGGGGATTCCGGTGCGCGTCTGGATTTAATGCCCGTGTTTGGTAGAATCACAGCGCGAGTACGCCATGCAAATATTTCGTTTCTATGAAAAATAAAATGGCCAGCGCCACGGTCTTCGATTGAAAATAAAAACAGTTTAAAGGGAAAGTCATGTTAAATCAGGATGCTAATGGATTGTCAAAAATACTGATCGTCGATGATGAAGACAATATTCGACGACTTTTGATGGTGACTTTATCGGGCGGGCGTTTCCAGCTTTACCAGGCCAACAACGGTGTTCAGGCGCTTGAGATGGCCGCGCAGTTAAAGCCGGAATTTGTGGTGTTAGACATCATGATGCCCGGTGGTGTGAATGGCCTTGAAGTCTGCCGTCAGATTAAGGAAAACTCCGCGCTACAGAGTACTCGTGTGATTTTATTGAGCGCATTAGGGGAAAAGTCGAATCGGGATGCGGGGTTTGCCGCCCAGGCAGATGCCTATTTGGTTAAGCCCTTTTCGCCGATCTATTTGCTTGAGATGATTGATGCGATGCATAAAAAAACACTGGGTACTGGGTACGGATTTGCAGGAATAGCTTAGCGGATGCAACTATTGCGCTTAAATTAGCATGGAGAACAAAATGTTTAATCAACTGTCGTTGTTTTTTAATCGTTTGATCCGGCAGAGCAAGACTGAACGGCTCAAGCTTTGTGAAAAGCAAAATTTTTTGATGGCCGAGGATCTGGTTAGAGTGCGAGCGCAATACAGCGGTTTGCTGAAGATGAAAAGCAATGGTGTATTGTCCGAGGCGTCGGTTGCGGTCTTTGAACGTTTGAACCTGCTGCTTAAATTGCGTGATCCCGAGGTCAGCTTGCATAGTATCCGGGTGGCCAGGATTGCCGGCTTGCTGGCCAAGGAAAGCGGAATGGGCGATGAGTATTGTATGTCCCTGGAGTTGGCGGTTTCTTTGCATGATATCGGCATCATTGCGCTCCCGGCCGATACGCCTACGCATACGCATTCAATTTTGCCGGGTGCGGATTTTGAAAAATTTAAAAGTCATTGTGTGTTGGGTGAGACGATTTTATCGTCAGGGGATTTTTTGCTGGATATGGCCGCCAGGCTGGCACGCTCGCATCATGAGCTGTTCGACGGTAGCGGTTATCCGGATGGCTTGAGTGGGCAGCAGATTCCCTTTGAGGCACGAATAGTGGCACTCGCCGATTATATTGAAGGTTTGCTGGGCGGCTCGCACGGTAACCAGCCGCTTGATTACGAGTCGGTTTACGCTCGCTTGACTCAAATGGACGCCCGCTACTTTGACCCTGAAATCGCCAGGCTGGTTGATCTCCTGTCCGAGCGGATCTGCTATATTTGCCAGTGTAGCGATTGATCGATTGCGGCTGATCAAGCTGAATAAACGACAGTCAGCTTGATTAGCGCGTCTTCCTTTTTAGGTAAACCGACAAACGGAAGTGATCGGCGTTACTTTTTGCCCAGTTGTAAGGATACGCCCAGTGCTTTCCACTGTTTGACTTCTTCCTGCAAGGCCGCCTCAGTCAGTGGGTTGAGTTTTAGCCAGGCGGGAGAGACGGACAGGCCGTATTTCGCCCCGGTAAGGGTTAATTGAATGTCAGGCAGGTCGACATCGCTGCGATTCCGATAGAACAAGGCGGCAAGACGCAGGCTCATCGCCAGCACAAAGTCATCCGTATTGGTTAGTAATCCGATCAGCTTTTTCAAATTACCGCGATGAGCTAGGGCGAGCAAACTTAAACGTACCTGTTCCTTTTTGGAAAAGCCCGGCATGTCGGCATTGGCGAGGATGTAAGCGGTGTGCTTGTGATAGCCGCTGTGCGCGACCCGGATGCCAACCCCGTGCAAATGGGCCACCCAGCCCAAAAGTTGCAGCGCCGATTCGTTCGGAGCTTGTCCGAAGAGTTGCCTGGCCAGTTCGCCGGACAGGCGGTTGACCCGTTCGGCTTGTTTCATGTCGACGTGATAACGTTTCATGAAGTGCAAAACCGTCACATCGCGCATGTCGTTGTTGTGAAAACGCCCCCACAAGTCATACAGCACGCCTTCTCGCAGCGCGCTCAGGGCGAGTTGCATTTTCTCGATGTTCAGTTCACCAAAGGCGGCATACATAATCGCGAAGCCGCCGGCTAAGGCCGGCAGACGATCCGCACGCACGCCCAGCAGATTGAGTTGCTGTATGTCGCCGGCCAGAATCATGTGCGCGCGCAGTTTTTCCAGTCCTTCGCGTGTGATGCCGTTTTTGCTGTAGCCGTTTAGCTCCAGGATTTCGGCGATCGCCTTTGCTGTACCTGATGAGCCGATTGCGCGCTGCCATTGCCCCTGATAATCAGCGACGATGGCCTGTAACTCATTGCGGGCAGCCAGCTCCGCCTGCATCATTCTTTGCTTGGTTATTTTTCCATCGGGAAAATAGCGCGCGCTGTAACTGACGCAGCCCATATTCAGACTCTCAAGTTGGATAGGATTCAAGCCCCGGCCGATGATGAACTCGGTCGAGCCGCCACCAATGTCCATTACCAGCAGGTTGTCATCGGATTGGGGTAAGCCATGCGCCACGCCGAGATAAATCAGGCGCGCTTCTTCACGACCGTAGATGACTTCTATCGGGAATCCCAGCGCGCGTTCTGCCTTGACGATGAACTCGGCTGCATTTTCGGCTATGCGTAGTGAATTGGTGCCCACCACCCGGACGGCTTCAGGGGGGAGGTCGCGCAGTCGTTCGCCAAACCTCCCTAATGCGGCCAGCGCGCGTTGTTGAGCAGCCTCATCCAGATAGTTGTCTGCGGTCAAACCGGCCGCAAGGCGAACCGGTTCGCGCAGTCCGTCCAGCATATAAAGCTGTTCACCTTCTACCCGGGCGATTTGCAGGCGAAAACTGTTGGAGCCTAAATCAACGGCGGCTAGGACAGGTTGTTGTTCCATTAGCGATCTTGCTGAACTTCGCGGTCAATTTCTTCTATCGTGACGTGGCGCACATCGCGCCCCTTGACCATGTAGATCACATATTCGGAAATATTCTTGGCATGGTCACCGATACGCTCGATGGCTTTGGCGACAAACAGGATTTCCAGCGAGGAGGAGATCGTGCGAGGATCTTCCATCATGAAGGTGATCAGATAGCGCATGATGGCGCGGAACTGTTCGTCCACCTGATCATCCTGGCGTACCACATCGGCTGCCATGACAACATCCAGTCGGGCAAAGGCATCCAGCGATTTGCGCAGCATATCGACGGCGATTTCAGAGGCGTACTTGATTTCATGATAGCGAGGGATCGCCAGGCCGTGTTTCTGAGTGAGCATTTTGGCCATGCGAGCGATCTTTTCGGCTTCATCGCCGATGCGTTCCAAGTCGGTAATCGTCTTGACCACCATCATCACCATACGCAAGTCGCTGGCGGTGGGTTGGCGACGAGCGATGACCTGGTTGCACGCCTCGTCGATTTTGACTTCCATTGTGTTGACGCGGACGTCGTCATCGATAACGCGGTTCATCAGGGAAAGATCACCACTCACCAGAGAGACAACGGCGCTCTTGATTTGGCTTTCTACCAGGCCCCCCATTTGCAGCACAGAAGCACGGATAGCTTCTAGTTCGACGTCGAATTGTTTGGAGGTATGATCGTTACTGGACATGGCATTCCTCAATATGAATGGTAAACGTTGCAGTTTATAAGGTGATTGTGAAAAGTTTGTTACAACGGTCTATAATTTTCCGGCTACGCCCCAAAAGGCGTAGCTTGCGGGTGTACTACGCCGTCATAGTCTTGACGCCTTCGGGGGTGCCGAGCAGCAGCACGTCCGCGCCACGGCGGGCAAACAGTCCGTTGGTGACGACCCCCGCGATGTGATCCAGGGCGGATTCGAGTTCAACCGGATTTAATATTTGCAGGCCGTGCACGTCAATAATAATATTACCGTTATCGGTAGTAAAGCCCTCGCGCAATTTAGGCTGTCCGCCTAATGCGACCAGTTGACGTGCCACGGAGCTGCGCGCCATCGGAATCACTTCAATTGGCAGTGGAAATTTGCCCAAAACATCGACCAGTTTGCTGGCATCGCACAGGCAAATAAATTTGCTGCTCGCCCCCGCGACAATCTTTTCGCGGGTCAGCGCGCCGCCGCCACCTTTCACCATATGCATGTGGCGGGTGATTTCGTCCGCGCCGTCGACATAAACCGATAGATGCCCGGCTTCGTTCAGTGACAACACCTCGATGCCGTGGCTTTGCAGACGCTTTGCCGACGCTTCGGAACTGGCGACCGCACCGCGTATCTTGTTTTTAATTTTGCCCAACTCATCGATAAAAAAATTGGCTGTTGAACCCGTACCCACGCCCACGATACAGTCGGCAGGGACATATTCAATGGCCGCCTTCGCAACCGCGCGTTTTAGATCGTCTTGACTCATCATTTTTTGTTCCTCTCTGAAATTATTGTTATGTGACCGTAATTATTGCAGGAAATCGCAGCTTTAGGGAAAGTCATCATTTTGTTAGTGATGCGCTACGCCTTTTGGGTTAAGCCGGTGGTAAGATTGCATCTATATTTCAATCCGTCGAGAAGAATGAATATGTCAATAAATACCGCTAGTATGCTGCACGCAACGACCCCTTTCCAAGATCAGAAACCTGGAACTTCCGGTTTGCGCAAGCGAGTCCCGACTTTCCAGCAAGCGCATTATCTGGAAAATTTTGTCCAGGCGATTTTTGACAGTATTTCCCCGCCGCCGGGCTCGACGTTGGTGGTTGGTGGCGACGGACGTTTTTACAACCGCGAAGCGATTCAGATCATCCTCAAGATGGCGGCTGCCAATGGTTTCGGGCGTGTGCTGGTGGGGCAAGGCGGTATTTTGTCTACCCCGGCGGCTTCCTGTGTGATCCGCAAATACCAGACTTACGGCGGGATTATCCTCTCGGCCAGTCACAACCCCGGTGGTCCGGACGGCGATTTCGGCATCAAATACAACACGGCTAACGGTGGTCCCGCGCCTGAAAAAATCACCGAAGCCATTTTTGAACTGAGCAAAAAAATTACCGAATATCGCCTGATCGATGTGCCGGACGTGGCACTCGATACCATCGGTGAATATGCAATTGGCGCGATGGCTGTTTCGGTGATCGATCCGGTGGCCGATTATGCCGAGTTGATGGAATCGCTGTTTGATTTCGGCGCGATCCGCGCCTTGTTGGCAGGTGGCTTTCGCATCAAGTTCGATGCGATGCATGCAGTCAACGGCCCGTACGCCCGCGAAATCTTTATCAACCGTCTGGGCGCACCGGAGATCAGTATTATGAATTGCGTGCCGCTGCCCGATTTCGGCAATGGTCATCCGGATCCCAACCTGACTTATGCGCACGAGCTGGTCGAGATTCTCTATGGCGATAATGCGCCGGATTTCGGTGCGGCTTCGGATGGTGATGGCGACCGCAATATGATTTTGGGTAAGGGCTTCTTTGTCACGCCTTCCGATAGTCTGGCAATATTGACCGCGAATGCAAAATTAGCACCCGGCTATCATGCAGGTTTGGCCGGGGTGGCGCGCTCCATGCCGACCAGTGCGGCGGCCGATCGCGTCGCGAAAGAACTGGGTATTCCCTGTTACGAGACACCGACCGGCTGGAAGTTTTTCGGCAATCTGATGGATGCGGGCAAAGTGACGCTGTGCGGCGAGGAGAGCTTCGGCACGGGTTCATCGCATATCCGTGAAAAAGACGGTCTGTGGGCGGTGCTATTCTGGTTGAATATCGTCGCAGCCCGCAAACAGTCGGTCGAAGCCATCACTCGTGAACATTGGGCGCATTACGGACGAAACGTCTATTCGCGTCACGACTTTGAAGCTATTCCAACCGATGCGGCGAACGGGGTGATGAAGCATCTCAAAGACAGTTTTGCTACCTTACCCGGTCAAAAACTGGGTCGCTACACCGTGGATGTTTGTGATGATTTCAGCTACACCGATCCGGTCGATGGTTCAGTGAGCACTGGGCAGGGCATACGTATCATCTTCACAGATGGTTCGCGTATCGTGTTCCGATTGTCTGGAACGGGAACGGAAGGCGCAACCTTGCGTATCTATCTGGAAGCTTATGATCCCGATGTGGCAAATCACCACCTGGACGCGCAGGTTGCGCTGTCTGAATTGATCACCATCGCCGGCGATCTTTCACAACTTGTCGCCAGAACCGGTCGCCTGCAACCGACGGTGATTACGTAATCTATTGATTTTATTGTTAATTTAACGTATTGATGTGTCGATCGTAAGAAAATAGGGGACATAAGAAAATAGGGGACAGACCACGGTTTTCGCACGAAAACACAGAAAATAGGAAAAGGGAAAATAGGGGACAGACCACGGTTTTATAATCTCTGCTAGAAAAGAAAATAGGGGACGGACCACGGTTTTATAATCTCTGCTAGACTGTTCACCTATCCCTAAACCGGAGTTCATCATGCCTCGCCGTGCTCGCATTGCCTTGCCAAATGTGCCCGTTCACATCATCCAGCGCGGTAACAATCGCCAGCCTTGCTTCTTTGCAGATGAGGATTATCGCGCTTATCTGGCTTGGTTAGCCGAATATGCTGGCAGGACGGGTTGCCGGATTCATGCTTATGTGTTGATGACCAATCATGTGCATTTGCTGCTTTCTGCCGATCAAGCCGATGCTGGTGGGGCGTTGATGAAGGCGCTGGGGCAACGTTATGTGCAATATGTGAATCGCGTCTATCAGCGCAGCGGGACATTATGGGAAGGACGTTTCCGCTCGTGCCCGGTGCAGGAGGAAGATTATTTTCTGGGCTGTCAGCGATATATCGAATTGAATCCGGTGCGGGCGAACATGGTGACGCATCCTGCGGATTATCATTGGTCGAGTTATCGCGCCAATGCGCATGGCGAAGACGATACACTGGTTCATCCACATTCTCTATATACAGCGCTGGGAAGTGATGCGACTGTCCGTCAAAGTGCCTACCGCGAGTTGTTCCGCTACGCGCTGGAGCCCGGTATGCTGGATAAAATTCGTCGTGCGACCAATGGTAATTTTGCATTGGGAAACGAGCAGTTTGTTGCGCAAGTGGCGACGAGGATAGGGCGTCGCGCAGCCCCCGGACAGTCCGGACGGCCCCGCAAACCTGCAATTTCTGATTTAGCCTAATTGTTATGAAAAAACCGTGGTCTGTCCCCGGTTTTTCGGTTGTGAAAAAACCGTGGTCTGTCCCCGGTTTTTAAACCGTGGTCTGTCCCCGGTTTTTCGGTTTAAGGGGTGGAAGAAACACATACTTCTCTGTGTCCTCTGTGATCTCTGTGGCTAGAACTGCTGTTTTTAGCAAGGATTAAGCATCTCTATGGCGACTTAGCCTGGTCAAATCTGGACTTGGCGGAGGAGAGCAAACGCATGGTCGATTCGCCCTGCGGATGACTTTGTGCTGAAGCCAGGTAGGCGTCGCGCCGATCGAAGGCTTTGAGCTCATTGGCGGCCCGTGCGGCGATGATGGGATACAAAATAGAGGTTTCACCGTGTTTAATTGCGCGGGTTGCGGCTTTCTCAGCATCGACATAACGCCCCTCGAAAAAAGCTCGCAAGGTGACATCCAGCAGTTTGCGCGAGGTGCTGCGTGCGCGATCCAGTCGCAGTTTTTGCACGATGGCGGGGAGTTGCGTGGTGGCTGTCAATAGATGGATTAGCCAGTAACCGAAACCGAAAACCAGTAGAAACAGGGTGACGAACAACTTCAGCGACACCTCGATGCGGTAAGGCGGATAGACCAGCAGCACATAGGCGGTGTTTTGCAGTAGCGTGCTGAGGGCAACGGCGGCGGCAAACAGAATCAGGATGGAAATCAGATATTTCATGGAGCAGCCTTTTTAGGGGGCGCGTGCTTCGCGCCGCTATCGCCTGCGTTTTCATGGCTCAGGCGGTAGCTGCGTACGGCTTGCAGGCTGTCACTGATATCCGGTAACTCGATGTTGATGCTGGCGGCGGACAGCGTGCCCAGCTCATCAAGCAGGCGGATACCTTCCTCCGATTTGACATCGAAGTAGCGTATTGCCCAGAGTTTCGCGGTTTTTATTTCCTGCTTGTAGCTGTCTTCGTCGCGCGATAACAGTGCGAGTCGAGCCGAAACTAGGCGTATTTTGAGATTTTCACGCAGGAAAAATTCTTGTTTGGGTGGCAGCAAGGCAATTTGTGTCAGTCCGGTGTTTTCAATCCGTACCAGTTGCGTGACCTCCAGCCAGATGGCGCGTAGCAGTTTTTGCCAGTCGGCTTCATTGGCAACAGGCGGTGCTGCCTGAGTCACCGTGTTCTCTGATGGGCGATGCCGGTCTATCAGCGGCAGTTCGTCGGTGACAGATAGTAATCTATTGATTTTTAAATTTATTCCAGCAATGTCAACTTTGGGTAAGGCGCGCAGTTTGTCTATGTCCTGACCTATCGATTTACGCAGGACGTTAAACGCCGGGCGTTCCATGCGTTGCAGTCTGGTATCCGCGCTCTCCATGGCGATCAAGGCGGCTTTGACGTTGCCGGACAGTTGCAGTTGTTGACCTGCGATCAGCAAGAGTTGTTCGACATCGGCTAATGCGGTTTCATCGCGACTGACCGAGAGGTTGTTATATAAAGTCTCCAGGGCGGCGCGCTGATTTTGCGCCTGCGAATAGTAAGTTTCCAGCGTGGCGACCTTGACCGTCATGGCGCGCACATCGTCCTGATTTTTGGCAATCAAAATGGCATTGGCTTTGGCCGCACCATCCATTTCGGCGATTTTCTCTGCCAGTTCCGTTCGCATCTCGCTGATCGCACGATGCCCGTCCAGCCATTGCCAGAGAAAAAAGGCGACCAGCACGATAAGGGTCATCTGGGTGATGCTCAAACCCGCCAGCATTCCTGCCAGTGACTGCGGGCGTGATGCTTCGGACTCAATTTCATCCGCTGCTGGAGAGGTTTTATCGCTCATGTTGCACCTTGGGTATCCGTATTGCCGAACCGATATTGCATTAATGCTGAGAGTAAACCTGTATCGCCGGCCTCTGTCAATTGTGCCCGTGTCCAGCCTTGTTGCTGCGCTAACTCGAAAATGCGCGGCTGTGGCAAAAACAGAGGTGTTTTAAGCAGGTGGCGGTATTCGGGTGTGGCTATCATCTGATGTAAGTATCTCAATGCTTCGCTGCTGGTGATCGTGATCGCGTCCGCCTGTAAGAGCGTGCTCGCCGGCCCTTGCGGTTTGCTGCGCCGGTAGCAGGTGACATATTCGACGGTTGCGCCGCGCGCCTTGAGTGTGTCTCCCAACAGTTCGCGTCCGCCATCGCCGCGAAAAATCATCACCCGCCATCCGTCAACCTGGGGTAAAAGCGCCAGCAGGCCTTCGCTGTCAAAACGCTCGCCGGGTGTGATGATGTCAGTCACACCGCGTTCACGCAAAGCGGCGGCGCTGCCCTGTCCTATGGTAGCGATTTTCAACGCCGGCGGCAGGGTGCTGAAGGTCGAGATAGCGTCCATGCCGTATTGCACGGCGTTCGGACTGATGAAAATCGCGAGATCGATCTGGTCGATGCGCGCGACTTGTTGTTGCAGTGTTTGCGTGTCCTGAACGGGCTCAATTTCCAGCAACGGAAAAAGCAATGCAGTGCCGCCGGCTTGTTCGATTGCCAAAGCCAGCGCGTATGCCTGATCACGCGGTCGTGTGACCAGGATGTTCAAGCCGGCAAGTGGCTGCTTGATACAAGGCTCGCACAGCGAGACCACGTCCCTCCCACCCGCAAGCGTGGGGGAGCTAGTAAGGAGGGAACGGGCATGGCTGGATTGCATTGGCTGTTAGGCGTGCCCGTTAGCCATTGAGGGCGGCTAAGATTTCATCCGCGCCCTGCAAACGCAAGGTGTCGGCGATCAGATTGCCCAGTGCTTCAGGATTCTCCAGAGAGCCGGTTGATTCCGCACGCAAGATGCGTTGTCCATCGGCGCTCGCGACAAAACCGCGCATCCGCAACTGTCCGTTTTGTACTTCGGCGAATCCGCCTAAAGACACTTGGCAGCTACCATTCAATGCCCGGCTCATGGCGCGTTCGGCTGTGACGCAGGCAGCGGTGTCCGAATGGTGCAGGGCTTGCAGCATGGCGATTACCTCTGTGCGGTCGGCACGGCATTCGATGCCTAGCGCGCCTTGACCTACGGCGGGCAAGCTGTCCTCGCTGGAAATGATGGCGCGGATGCGTTTGGATAGTCCCAGGCGCTTAAGACCCGCAGCGGCCAGAATGATCGCCGCATATTGGCCTTCATCCAGTTTGCGCAAGCGTGTCTGTACATTGCCGCGCAAAGGTTCGATGACCAGATGCGGAAAACGGGCGCGCAACTGGCTTTCGCGGCGCAGGCTGGAGGTGCCCACTACGCTGCCGGCAGGCAAGGCGGCCAGATTTTCATAATCGTTGGAGATAAAGGCGTCGTGAGGATCTTCGCGTTCACCGATGGCGGCCAGCACAAACCCTTCAGGTAAGTTCATGGGTACGTCTTTTAAGGAGTGGACGGCGAAATCGGCGCGTCCGTCTTCTAAAGCGGTCTCCAGTTCCTTGACAAATAGGCCTTTTCCGCCAATTTTAGACAGGCTGACATTTAAAATCTGGTCACCCTGAGTGGTCATGCCCAGAATGCTGACTTCAGTTTGCGGATATAATGCACTCAATCTGTCCCTGATGTGTTCGGCTTGCCACATGGCGAGCGCGCTTTCACGAGATGCAATAACCAGACTGGCCAGTGGAGTGGGTGAGGTTGAAGTAGCTGGTCTCATCGAAATTTCCTGAATTTTATGATTAATCACGCGGTGCATTCTAACACGGAGGCAGCCGCGCTATTTTACGTATAAAGCGATGAACTTATTTTCTGCACCAGCCGATATTTCCAGTAAAGATTTGCCGTTTCGCGATGATGTGCGCCTGTTGGGCCGCATCCTCGGCGATACCCTGCGCGAGCAGGAAGGCGAAGAAACCTTTGAATTGGTTGAAAGCGTGCGCCGTTCGGCGGTTCGTTTTCGCAAAACTCAGGACAGCCGTGACGGCGAGCAGTTGGAGCAAATGCTCGATGCGCTGACCCCGGGAGAAACGCTCGCAGTGGTACGCGCCTTCAGTTATTTTTCACAACTGACCAATATTGCCGAAGACTTGCATCACAACCGCCGTCATCGCGCCCACCTGAAAGCCGGTTCGTCGCCTAAAGACGGTAGCTTATTGCTGGCGCTGGACAGGCTGGAAGAAAAAAATATCAGCGCAGAGAAATTGCAGTCATTTTTAGACAGTGCGCTGATTTCGCCAGTGCTGACCGCGCATCCGACGGAAGTGCAGCGTAAAAGTATTTTGGATTGCCACCTGATTATTTCCAGTCTACTGTCGGATCGGGATCGCATCGACATGACGCCAACTGAGCTGGCTGACAACGAAATTGCCCTGCGCCGTTTCGTGCTGATTCTCTGGCAGACGCGGATGCTGCGCACCTCCAAGTTGACGGTGCACGATGAAATCAGAAATGGTCTGGAGTTTTATCGCTATACCTTCTTGAGCGAGCTTCCCAAGATCTACGCCAATCTGGAAAAACAGCTGGAAGCGCGTTTCGACAAGAATATCAAGATTCCGCCGCTGTTGCGCGTGGGCAGTTGGATAGGCGGCGATCGCGACGGTAATCCTTTCGTCACGCACGACGTCATGCAATATGCGGTGCAGCAACACGCTTCGGTCGCCTTCGAGCATTATCTGAACGAGACGCATCTGTTAGGCACCCGCTTGTCGCTGACTGATCGCCTGGTCGAGGTGAGCGATGAATTGCGGCATTTGTCCGATATTTCGCCGGATACAGCGGTCAGCCGTACCGATGAGCCTTACCGCCGTGCGCTGGTGTTGATCTATTCGCGCCTGTCAGCGACGGTGGTGCAACTGGGGCTGGAAACTTCGCATTTGCCGCCGGTGGATGCGTCGGCTAAACCCTATGCAACGGCCGCTGAATTTATTGCCGATTTGGATATTCTGGTCGACTCCCTGCACAAACATGGGGCTGTGCATCTGGCGCGCGGTCGACTGGCCAATCTGCGCCGTTCCGCGCAACTTTTCGGTTTCCATTTGGCACCGCTGGATATGCGTCAGCACAGCGCGATACACGAACAAACCGTCAGCGAGTTGTTAGCCTGCGGTACAACCGTTAAAAACTACATTGAACTCGATGAAGCTGCGCGTCGCGTGGTCTTGCTGGAAACGCTGCAAAAAGGCGAGATTCTGATCGGGCCGCTGGAACAGTATTCCGACGTGGTGCAAAGCGAGCTGCGCATCATGCAGGCGGCAGCCGACATCCATCGCCGTTTTGGCCGTGCAGCACTTCCTAATCACATCATTTCAAAGGCGGATGCGGTCAGCGATATGTTGGAACTGGCCTTGATGCTGCAACAGGTGAACCTGCTGGAAGGTTCTGCCTCTCCTCAGCTGCATATCAATATCATCCCGCTGTTTGAGACGATTGAGGACCTGCGCGGTTGCGGGCCGATTATGGATGACCTGTTCGCGATCCCCTACTATCGCCAGTTGCTGAGCAATCGCGGCAACACGCAGGAAGTGATGCTGGGTTATTCGGATAGCAATAAGGACGGTGGTTATATTACCGCGAACTGGGAATTATATAAGGCCGAGTTGGAGCTGGTGAAAGTGTTCGCCAAGTACGGTGTGGAGTTGCGCCTGTTCCACGGTCGCGGCGGTACAGTCGGTCGTGGTGGTGGTCCAAGTTATGAAGCGATTCTGGCGCAGCCACCGGGTAGCGTGAACGGTCAGATTCGTATCACCGAACAGGGTGAAGTGATTTCCAGTAAATATTCCAACCCTGAAATCGGTCAGCGCAATCTGGAAACACTGATCGCCGCGACGATGGAAGCGACCCTGCTGCATCATCACGGTGCGGACAGCGCAATGCCTGCGTTTCACCGCATCATGGAACAGTTGAGTCTCGACGCTTTTGCGTCCTATCGTCATCTGGTCTACGAAACGCCCGGTTTTACCGAGTATTTCTTTACCGCGACGCCGATCCGTGAAATAGCCGAACTCAATATCGGCAGCCGTCCTTCTTCACGCAAGGCATCCGATCGCATCGAAGATTTGCGCGCGATCCCTTGGGTGTTCAGTTGGGGTTTGAACCGCACGCTGCTGCCGGGTTGGTTGGGTTTTGGCGGCGCGGTGAAACAGTTCATTGCCCGCGAAGGCGATGCCGGTTTGGCACAAATGCAAGCCATGTACCGTGACTGGCCGTTCTTCCGTGGTTTGATGTCAAATATGGACATGGTGCTGTCCAAGACGGACATGGGTATTGCGTCGCGTTACGCGCAGTTAGTTGAAGATGTGGAATTGCGCGAGCGAATTTTCGGTGCGATACAAAGCGAATGGGAAGATACGGTCGAGATGCTGTTTGCCGTGACGGGTAACACCAAGTTGTTGCAGGATAACCCGGCGTTTACGCGCAGTTTGCAAACCCGTACACCGTATATCGACCCGCTGAACCATTTGCAGGTAACTTTGCTCGAGCATCATCGTGCGGGGAATACCGACGAGCGGATCAAGCGCGCGATACACCTGACCATCAACGGGATTGCCACCGGCTTGCGCAACAGCGGCTAAACCAGCAGGGCGCATCCATTCGTCAAGAACGCAGATAGACAAAAGCTTATTGCAAAGTATGTAAGTTTTTGTTTTTCTGCGTTTTTTATAAGAACTGCGGTGATTCGCAGCTTAGAAGCCGAAAATTAATCCTCGATCTGATTATTCTTTTATATAGACCATCCGACCGATGCAAATGGGAATATATTTGCACATTGCGTGGATAAATCGTTGAGTATCGACGCAACATCATTCATCATGACACGCTTATATAATCAGTTTGGCCTGCGGGCCACGCTATTTGCCAGGGACATCAAGTGAATACTTCAAAATCTGCGCGATCGGGTTGTGTTATGCCGGACCAACGGGCGGCACGTGACCATTTTTTATGCTGAACCTTCATCAATCAAAGCAATTGCTGCGTTTGCGCTGGATGGCGTTCGTCATCGTCGGATTGGCCTATGTGCTGTCGTATTTCCATCGTTTTTCACCGGCCGCCATTTCGGGTGACTTGCAACAGACATTTCACGCCAGCGGTGCTGAGTTGGGCGGTTTGGCTGCTACCTATTTTTATGTCTACATGGTGATGCAGATTCCTACCGGCATTCTGGTTGACACTTTAGGTCCGCGTCGTGTTGTTGCCATCGGCGGAGTCATCGGCGGCTTAGGCGCGCTTCTGTTCGGTATGGCAGATACGCTCGCTGCGGCCTCGGTTGGGCGGTTGCTGGTAGGCTTGGGCGTGTCGGTGACTTTTATCTCGTTATTGAAACTGAACGCGGCCTGGTTTCACGACCGGCATTTTGCCACCATGACCGGGGTGACCATCGTTCTCGGCAATGTGGGCTCCTTGCTGGCGGCGGCTCCGCTGGCCTGGGCGTTATACTTTATTTCATGGCGCAGTGTGTTTGTCGCGGTCGGTGCGTTTTCATTACTACTGGCGGTGCTGACCTGGTTTTTGGTACGCAATAATCCGGGCGAAGCCGGTTTGCCTAGTCTGCGTGAACTCGATGGAAAATTGGCGCATCAACGCTATGAAGGTCATTGGTATGACGGTTTGAAAGTCGTGCTGAAAAACCGTGCCACCTGGCCGGGGCTTTGGGTGAATATGGGATTGGCAGGTTCGCTGTTCGCTTTTGCCGGGTTGTGGGCCGTGCCGTTTCTGCGCGATGCGTATGGTATGGATAGAGCTGAGGCCACCCGTCACACGACGTTGCTATTGGCAGGATATGCCATCGGCGCGTTCTTCATCGGTATGTTGTCTGATCGCATCGGTAGACGAAAACCGGTGATGATCGCGGGTGCATTAGCCTATTGCTTGTGCTGGTTGCCGTTGCTGTTCGGCGTGGCGATGAGTGATTTCGCCAGTTACACGTTATTTTTGGTCATGGGTTTATGTGCGCCAAGTTTTACACTGAGTTGGTCTTGTGCCAAGGAAGTTAATCCGCATGCGTTATCGGGGATGGCGACCAGTGTGGTGAATACCGGGGCCTTTTTCGGTACGGCTATCATGCAGCCTCTGGTGGGTTGGGCTGTCGATCATGCGCACTCAGGAGGATCCGCCACACCGCTGATTTTGGCAGATTATCATGGCGGTATTGCAATACTAATGGGCTTCTCGCTGATGGGGCTGGTCGCCACGCTGTTTATACGTGAAACCTATTGCCGCTATCTAACTGTGGATTGATTTTTTTACTATCTGATTTTTTGAGGAATTAACGATAATTGGGAGTGTGATGATGCAATCAGGACCTCGTGAAATTGTAACGCCTTTCAGATCTATTCCTCTCGACGTTCCGGAAGGGATGAAGCACAACGAGTTTTTCAACAGTACGGAAAACTTAAACGATTTGATGAACAATAACGGCCTGTTGATCAATTCGGAAAAACTGCTGTTGTACCGCAAGGCGCTGGGGCACAGTACCGAGTTTGATTGTTCGATCATTTACAATACCTCGAAGACCATCCTCAATCCGCTGGGCCGACCGGTGAGGCGCACGCAAGTCGCTGAGCCTGTCCTGCATGTCTGGAACCGGATGAATCAGATCGTCATCGACTACATGCTAGAGCAATATCCGGATCCGGATGAGGCGCTGATACTGGCTGGAGAGGCGAGTCTGGATGCGACCTGGCCACTGACTTCCCCCGGTGTTCCCAGCATCAGGATGTTGCATAATCATTTTGTGGTGTTCCCCAAGGAGACGTTGCGCAAAGCAAAGCTTGCCGATGCAAATAATTCCAATTTGACGGATGGCGGTCAGCACAGTCTGTTTCAGGCTTATATGCGCGATGTTTACCGCGAATTTTTCGATCGCGCGCTGCACCTTAAAATACTCAAGCCGGTGAGCGGGGACGAGGCGCGCATTCATCTGACCGGCTATCCGCAGGGTTTACCCAGTTGGGAGATACAGGGCGGGGCGGCAGCGCTGAAGACGGTGGCGTTCTGGCAAGAGTACGATGCGGTACTCAAAGGCTTCATTGATTTTTACCGCACCTTTTTTTCACAGGTGTCGACGCGCAATGCCCCTTTGCTGGATGATGTGTACTATCCCGGGCAGGTTGAAAATGTGTTGCTATACAACAATGATTTTTTGAAGACGGCCAAGAAAGTGCGCGATCACTGCATCGTGGATGCGAAATACGCCAATGCGATACGCTGGCAACCGGCTTTTAAACAATTGATTTATCGCAATGATGCAGGCAAGTTGATCGTGACCATCAGTCAAAACTCGATTGGTAATGCGATCACCGAGCTGTTGGGTGTGGTCGTGAATCGTGTGGCAGATGCCGACGCGTACGCCGAGTCTGAGCCCGCTCTGATCGCTCGCCTGCTGGAGGTACGTCGTCGTCTGGTCGAAGCGGATTTGGGTGAAGGAATTGCTACGGCCTATTGGCCGGCGGAATAGTCTTTAATTGCATACAGAAAAGAAAATGCGCGTATTACTTGTTGAAGATGATCCGATACTGGCCGATGGACTGAAGCGAATATTGCTCCGTTCTCATTATATTGTGACGCATGAATCTAATGGGCGCGTGGCGGATCACTTGCTGACCCTTAACCAGTATGAACTGGTAATTCTGGATATGGGGTTGCCCGACATGGATGGCACGGAAGTATTGCGGCGTCTGCGCCTGCGGAATGTGAGCGTGCCGGTGCTGATCCTGACTGCCAGAGACAAGATCAAAGATCGCGTTGAGGGGCTAGATTCCGGTGCGGACGATTTTCTGGCCAAGCCATTTGATCTGCTCGAACTGGAGGCACGCATCAGGGCGTTGTTGCGTCGCGGTCAATCAGCGGTCAGTGCGCGACTGGAGGTGGGGGGGTTGTGTCTGGATACGGTTGGTCATCGAGCCATGTTAGATGGAGAACCGCTGGACTTGTCGGCACGGGAACTGAGTGTGCTCGAAGTGTTGATGATGCGTGCCGATCGTGTGGTGAGTAAGGAGATGCTCAGCGAACAGTTGTCGGTGCTGGGGGAAGAAGTGAGTCTCAATGCGCTGGAAGTCTATGTGCATCGTTTACGTAAAAAAATTGCCGTGGGTAATGTCAATATTCGTACCTTGCGTGGATTGGGCTATTTGCTGGAAAAACAATGAGTCTTTACAAGTGTTGGTTTGATACCAATACCTTGCGTCAGAAATTGCTGCGCTGGGTGATGATACCGATGACGGTATTGTTGCTGATCAACGTGGTGCTGATCTATCAATTCAGCCTGGTCAGTGCCAATCATGTGCATGACCGTTTTTTGCTTCATACCAGTAAAATCCTGCTCGATCAGCTACGTACGCATGAAGACCGGGTTGAATTCAATCTGCACGAGGGTGCGTTGAATATGTTGTCCTCGGACAATCAGGATAAAGTGTATTACCAGCTGAGCGGCTGGCAGCAAGAGTACCGTTTCGGTTCGCCGGCATTGCCTCTTCCCCCCGGCGAGGTGGGGGCAACCCCGGTTTATTATCAGGCTGAATATCAAGGGCAGCCGGTGCGCATGATGGCGGCTATCATGCCGACTACTAGTGTTGCGAGCGGGCGAGTCACCGTTCTGATCGCGAAGACGCTGGTGTTACATGCGGAACATGTGCAGGAGTGGATATGGCGAGTGCTGCCCGCGCAGTTTATGTTGATCTTGTTTGCCGGCGTCGCAGTCTGGTGGGGCGTTGGGCGCGGTTTGAAACCGCTGTTGCAGTTGCGCGATGAATTGACCCGTCGCTCATCGCTGGATTTGAGCCCCTTGCCGGAAAATGAAATTGTGGCCGAACTCAGGCCATTGATACGCGGCTTCAACGAATTGATGGAGCGGCTGGATGATTCTATGGAGGTGCAGCTCCGCTTTGTGGCCGACGCGGCACATCAACTGCGCACGCCACTGAGCGGGCTCAAGGCGCAAGCCGAATTGGCTTTGTTTCTGGAGGATCCTTCAGAAATTCGTCATTCTTTGCGTCAGATTGAACGAGGTGCTGATCATGCTGCGCATCTGGCCAATCAGTTGCTGGTGCTGGCCAGATCAGAACACGGCACACAAAATCAGGCCAGCATGGTTGAACTGGATCTGGCCGCCCTAGCGAGAAACGTGACCGAAAACTGGGTGCAGAAGGCCATCATCAATAAAATTGATTTGGGATTTGAAGACGGGATCGGGCGGGGCAGCGTGATCGGCAATACTCTGTTGCTGGGTGAAATGCTAACTAATCTGATCGACAATGCGCTGCGCTACACGCAAACCGGCGGGCAGGTTACGGTGCGGATAGCCTCTCAGGATGAGGCTGTCGTTTTGGAAGTGGAAGATAATGGGCCAGGCATTCCCGAAGGCGAACGCGAACGTGTTTTTGAGCGATTTTACCGTGTTTTAGGTACTAATAAGGATGGTTGTGGTCTGGGTTTGGCGATCGTTCGTGAAATTGCGGATCGACATGAGGCGCAAGTTTTCCTGTCGTCCGGGGCGGATGGCGTCGGTATGTTGATGAGAATCAGGTTTCATCCAGCCAGCATGGGACGGGAAAATTTAGCATCACGCTAGCGGTTGGGCGATAATCTCGCAACAGAATTAAATGGAGTCTTGCATGTGTGGTATTTGCGGTGAATTACGCTTCGATCAATCGGCTCCGGATATGGCGGTGCTGCAGCGCATGACGGCCCGGCTGGCGCGGCGCGGCCCGGATCATGAGGGTTTTTACAGCGACGGTGCATTGGCCTTTGGTCACCGGAGGCTGGCGATTATCGATCTGTCAGCGGGTGCCGATCAACCTATGGTGGATGATGCTTTGCGGCTGGCGCTGGTGTTCAACGGCACTATCTACAATTACAGGGAATTGCGCGCCGAGCTGATCGAGCTGGGCTATGCGTTTGTTACCACCGGGGACAGTGAAGTCATCCTCAAGGCCTATCACGCCTGGGGTGAGCATTGCGTGTCGCGTTTTTACGGTATGTTCGCCTTCGCGATCTGGGATAAACGCACCGGAACATTGTTTCTGGCGCGTGACCGTCTGGGGATTAAACCCTTGTACCATACGCTGGATGGCGAGCGGCTGCGTTTCGCCTCCACCCCTCAAGCCTTGCTGGCGGGCGGTGGTGTGGATATCCGCATTGATCCGGTCGCGCTGCATCAGCATTTCACCCTGCATGGCGTGGTGCCCGCACCCCGTACCCTGCTCTCCGGCATCAGAAAATTGCCGCCTGCGCATACCTTGAGTTTCTCTGCCACGGGTGAAGTTGCGCAGCGCTGTTACTGGACGCTCGATGCGACTCGACCCGCCGATACGCTATCGGAAGAAGAGTGGTTGAATGCGACGCGCGTCGTTTTGCGTCGCGCGGTTGAGCGTCACCGTCTGGCTTCCGACGTGCCGGTCGGGGTGCTGCTCTCAGGCGGTCTGGATTCCAGTCTACTGGTAGCCTTGTTGGCTGACCATGTCGATGAATTGAATACCTTTTCCATCGGTTTCGAGGCTGTGGCAGGTGAGGCGGCGGACGAGTTTGAATATTCCGATCAGGTTGCGCAACATTTCAAAACCCGTCATCACAAATATGCCGTTCCGAACGCGGATGTGTTGAAATACCTGCCTGATGCGATCGCTCAGATGTCCGAACCGATGGCCAGCTACGATGTGACGGCGTTCTACCTGTTAGGCGAAAAAGTGTCGCAGGACGTCAAAGTTGTGTTGGCGGGACAAGGTGCGGATGAGGTGTTCGGCGGGTATTTCTGGTATCCGCGTATGGAAGCGGAAAGTGGCACGCCGCTCGAACGTTTTTCCTCGCATTACTTCGATCGCGATCATGCCGAATATCTGGAGATGGTGAGCGATGACTACGCCGTGCCGGATGTGACTGCAGCCTGGGTGTCGGCGCAACTGGAACTGCCGGGTGCGGATGAGTTTATGGATGAGGTGCTGCGTCTGGATGTGACGCGGTTGATGGTAGATGATCCGGTCAAGCGCGTGGATAACATGACTATGGCTTGGGGACTGGAGGCGCGTGTGCCATTCCTTGATCATGAACTAGTGGAACTAGCGGCGAAGATGCCTGTTTCGTTAAAGCTTAAAGAGGGCGGAAAATTTCCCCTGAAAGCCGTTTCGCGCGGGCTGGTGCCGGATGCGGTGATTGATCGTCCTAAGGGTTATTTCCCCGTTCCTGCGCTTAAATATGTGCGCGGTGAATTTCTGGAGACGATGCGCACCATCCTCAATTCCGATGCGTGCATCAAACGCGGCCTGTATCGGCGCAGCTATGTGGAAAAACTGCTCGCCGATCCGGAGGCCTATTTGACGCGGATTCAGGGTAGCAAACTCTGGCATCTGGCTTTGCTCGAATGGTGGTTGCAGATCAATGTTGATCCAATTAATTGATTATTAATTATATTCTATGAGTGCTGTCGCGGTCATCGACTTTGAAACAACCGGCATGTCGCCTGACATGGGAGATCGTGCGACCGAAGTGGCGGTGGTGATCGTCGATGGAGGGAAAATCGTTGATCGTTACCAGAGCCTGATGAATACCGGTGCGTATATTTCTGGCTTCATCACGGAGCTCACCGGGATCACCAACCAGATGGTGCGCGCCGCGCCCTCTGCCGCGCAGGTGATGAGAGAGCTGGCGCAGTTCGTTGGCACCATTCCACTGGTCGCTCATAACGCCTCGTTCGATAGCCGCTTTCTCGATGCCGAGTGGGCCAGAATCGGCCATCGCCGCCAGCAAAAAATTGCTTGTTCGATGCTGCTGGCGCGCAGGCTTTATCCTGCATCACCTGATCACAAACTGGGCACGCTGGTGAAATATTTGACGTTGCCAGATACGGCGCGGCATCACCGTGCGCTGGCCGATGCGGAAATGACAGCTCATCTATGGAGCAAAATGGATACGGATATACGGCGCCAATACAGTTTGAAGGTGGTTTCCCACGAGCTTATGTGCGCGCTGCAAAAAGTGCCCAAGGCGAAGGTGACCGCCTATTTGGAAAAGCAACGGTGAGTCAGATGTCAGGCAAGATTGAAATCGTACAAACTCAAAAACAGATGACGGCAGTGATCCATCTTGTTATACCTCGTGCAGAAATTCAGGCGGTGATGGGTGCTGCCATCGGCGAAGTCCTTGCCGCTTTGACGGCGCAAGGGCTTGCGCCTGCGGGGCCGCTGTTTAGTTATCATCTGCAAAGACCTAGCAATGTGTTTGATTTCGAGGTGGGTTTCCCCGTTAATTCGGCCGTGTTATCCGCAGGTCGGGTGAAATGCAGTAGTCTGCCTGCCAGTACAGTGGCTCGCACTGCTTATCGCGGCGGGTATGAAGGGCTGGGCGCTGCCTGGGGTGCGCACTTTGTACAGATACAAGCGCGCGGCCTGGTGGCACAAGGTGATTTGTGGGAGTGTTACCTGTCAGGTCCTGAACGCAGTCCCGATCCGGCGCACTGGGCAACCGAATTAAACTGCCCGGTTCATTCATAGCGCCATCCGTTTTTCGCGCTCCATCATCCAGGACGAATTTTTCACGCGCGCTGAGTGATGCCGCTGTGGGATAATTCGCCCCATGAATACCACACTATTATCCGGCCTCAATCCCCCTCAACTGCAAGCGGTGACCTTGCCCGCACAATCCGCGCTGATACTGGCGGGGGCGGGCAGCGGCAAGACGCGCGTGCTGACCACCCGTATCGCTTATCTGATCAGCGGCGGTCATGTCTCGCCGCACGGCATACTGGCGGTGACTTTTACCAATAAGGCGGCGAAGGAAATGGTCACGCGGCTGTCCGCGATGCTGCCCATCAATACGCGCGGTATGTGGATAGGCACTTTTCACGGCTTGTGTAATCGCCTGCTGCGCGCCCATTACCGTGAGGCTGCCCTGCCGCAGACTTTTCAGATTCTCGATTCAGGCGATCAGCTCTCAGCGATCAAGCGGGTGATGAAGGCGCTGAATGTGGATGACGAAAAATATCCACCGCGCGAGATGCAAAACTTTATCAGCGGCAGCAAGGAGCAGGGTTTGCGGGCGCACGAGGTGGAAGCCTTCGATCCGTATACGCGCCGCAAAGTTGAGGTGTACGCCGAATACGATGCGCAGTGTCAGCGCGAAGGCGTGGTGGATTTTTCGGAATTGCTGCTGCGCTGTTATGAGCTGCTGTCGCGCAACACCCCGCTGCGCGAACACTATCAGGAACGTTTCAAACATATTCTGGTGGATGAATTTCAGGATACCAATCCGTTGCAATACCAATGGCTTAAATTATTGGCGGGTGGGCACAATTCGCTGTTTGCGGTGGGCGACGATGACCAGTCTATCTATGCGTTTCGCGGTGCCAATATCGGCAATATGAAAGATTTGCTGCGTGACTTCAAGGTCGAAGCGGTGATCAAGCTGGAGCAGAATTATCGCTCGCACGGCAATATTCTCGACGCGGCCAATGCGCTGATCTCCAACAACCGCAACCGTATGGGCAAGAATCTTTGGACGTCCGAACAGGGTGGCGAAAAGTTGCGCGTGATGGAAGCGCCGACCGATGTTGAAGAAGCTAATTTTATTGTCAGTGAAATCAAACAATTAAAATTGGAAGGCTTGAAGCTGACGGAGATGGCGCTGCTGTATCGTTCAAACGCGCAGTCGCGTGTGCTGGAACATGCGCTGGTGTCGGCTGGGCTGTCGTATCGGGTGTATGGCGGGTTGCGCTTTTTCGAACGTCAGGAAATCAAGCACGCCTTGGCTTATCTGCGCGTGATGGAGAATACCGACGACGACAATGCGCTGTTGCGCATCATCAACTTTCCCACGCGCGGCATCGGTGCGCGCAGCATCGAGCAGGTGCAGGACGCAGCCAAAATGCACGGCACGACGCTGTGGGATGCCGCCGCCCGTGCTGGTGGCAAGGTCTCTGGTTTCGTTGGTTTGATCGAGATGTTGCGATCCTCGACGCGAGATTTGCCGTTGCCTGAAGTTATCGAGCACGTGTTGGCGCACAGCGGATTGGTTGCGCATTACCAGAATGAAACAGGGGCGAAGAAGCGCGAAGCGGAAGAGCGTCTGGAAAATTTGAAGGAGCTGGTGACGGCGGCGACCTTGTTTGTGCATGAAAACGAGGACGATAGTCTGACTTCGTTCCTGACTCACGCATCGCTGGAAGCGGGCGAGCATCAGGCCGGCGATCAGGATGACGCGCTGCATTTGATGACGGTACACGCGTCCAAAGGTCTGGAGTTCAATGCGGTGTTTATCACCGGTCTGGAAGAGGGGCTGTTTCCGCATCAGAACAGTCAGCGGGTGGATGGCGGCCTCGATGAAGAGCGGCGTCTGATGTATGTGGCGATTACCCGCGCGCGTCGCCGTCTGTATATGAGTTTCGCTCAGCGACGCATGTTGAACGGGCAGGTCAGTTACGGCTCGCCTTCCAGTTTCTTGCAGGAACTGCCGGAAGAATTGCTGCAATGGCTCTCGGCAAAGGCTGCTCCGCGCAACCCGTTTGCCTCCTTCGGTTATACGCCACCGGTTGGTACCGCTGCTGTGCCCGCTATACCGTCAGCACAGCGCTCGGTGAGTGGGACCGGATGGCGTACCGGCGCACGCGTGATGCATCAGAAGTTTGGCGAAGGCGTGGTCACCGGAGTGGAAGGCGGTGGCAGCGATGGCCGTGTGCAGGTGAATTTCAAGCATGCGGGCAGTAAATGGCTGGCGCTGGAATACGCGAAACTCACCGCGCTATGAGCCATTTGGCTGATGCGCGTCTGGCGCTGATCGTCGAGAGTCATCAACGGATAGTCGGGCGTCCCTTGCTGGTAGAGCCGTTCGATCCAAAGGCATTGTGGGTTGCGCCGCTGGCTATCGTGGCGCACGGTACGGAAGAAGACCCGGTGTTTTTCTATGGCAACAAACTAGCGCTGCAGTTATTCGAGATGGACTTCGCCGCGTTTACCCGTCTGCCCTCCCGTCTGTCGGCAGAGCCGCTGGCAAGGGAGGAGCGCGCACGTCTGCTAGCAAGAGTCACTGAATTTGGCTTTGTGGACGACTATTCCGGTATGCGAATCAGCGGCCGCAATAAGCGTTTCATGATTACGCAGGCGACCGTCTGGAATCTGATCGATGAGACGGGTATTTACTGCGGACAGGCCGCCGCGTTTACTCTGCCCGACTAGGCGCTTGTTGATCCACCAGTTTGTCGGGAACTTCCCGTTTGCTGGCCAGACTGATCGCACTGGCTTCCGAGATGGCGGTGATCATCACGCCGGCTAAGGTGGGCAAAATCGCGATGCGCGTGAGCGCTGTCCACATGATGTGTTTCATGCTGGCTTCGTGTGCGGTCATACTGACCAGCCAGGCGATAAAAATCAGCGCAGCCGTCACCGCATAACCCAACATCATCCAGCGGCTGTTTTTGAACGAGAGTCGCCAGTGCGCGTCGACGAACCAGACTGTACTTTTCTTGCTGCGCAGGTAGATGTAAAAAATCAGTGTGCCTGTGCTCAGCAGTGGGAGCAATAAACCGATCATGCCGGTTTTGAGTGCCAGCATCGCCGGCGCCATCAGCAGGTTTAATAAAAAAAGTCCGGAAATCAACAGGTTGTGCGGGGTTTGTGCGCGCTTTACCTCTGCTTCATTGACCTGAAACTGCATGGCTTACCCCGATCGATATTTAAATGATGCGATATATTAGCACGTTCTGATATTGATAAATGTGTCGAGTTAGAAATGTTCCTGTTCGTCGCGAGTGATTACTTCGCCTTCTATGATCTGAGGGTTGATGTCGACTTCCGGCGGAAAAATATCGCAGAAGCTGGCGTAAAGCGAAGTGAATACCATGGGTGCCAGGATCAGCCAGCCCAGCATCATCGGCATACTGGCGAGCACCGCCAGCAGCATAAATGCCATGCCATAGACAAACATGGCACCCATGTTGCGAGTGAAGGCGCTCAGGCTGAGTTTCATCGCGGCAACAGGCGGGACGCCGCGAAAATAGACCAGCATCGGGGCGAACTGCATGGACATCAGCAACAGGGAGAACAACGCGATGCCTATCATCACGGCGGCACCGGCACCTGCGATCGCTTGTTCCAGCACGTCGGGGGATGATGGCGCCTGATTGCTCATCAAGATGCCGACCAGCGTTGCGCCGCCGACCGCCATCATCACGCCGAAAATCAGGTATTGACCGACCAGTGCGATGCCGCCCAGCGTGACTAGATGGGAGGTGTGTCGCTGAAATCCGCAAAACAGGTGCATCAGTTCCAGTTCATCGCCTTGATCCAGCGAGCGGCAGCCTGCCATCAGGCCGATGATTGCGACCGGCATCAACAGGCTGACCAGCGGTTCGCCGACCAGAGGAACGGCGGTCACACCGGCAGCCGTCACAAAGCAGATCGCCAGCAGTACGATCCACAATAGCGGCGCCTGCATGAACAGCGCATAGCCTTTTTTAATCCATTGCCAGCCCTGTTGTGCTTCTAAACGTTTTGCTTCCATGTTTTCCTATTGAATGTTTTTGGCCGCAAACGCCTACAACCAGACGGTATCTGATGTCGCGATGTGGTTTTTCAGTATCCGTTCAAAATGGCCGGGGTCGTGTGCGTGGATCAATTCACCGTCGCGCGGCAAATATTTATCGAACAGGCGAGACAGCCAGAAACGTAAAGCGGCCAGTCGAAGCATCTGCGGCCAGGCCAACTTTTCGCTTTCCTGGAACGGACGCACCGCATGGTAGGCACGTAAAAAAGTCTGCGCACGAACAATATCTAGGGTGCCATCGGCATTCATGCACCAGTCGTTGACGGTAATCGCTACGTCGTACAGCAGCGCATCCGTGCAGGCGAAATAAAAATCGATCAACCCGCCGACACGATCCTCTTCGAGCAACACATTGTCGCGGAACAGATCGGCGTGTATGAGTCCTTGCGGAAGGGTTGAGTTATCGATTCGATGGTTGAGTAAAACTTCAGCGTCGAGCAATATGGCTTGTTCTTCATTGACGAAAGGCCGAACCTGCGGCGCGGTCGCCCTACGCCAGGTCGCCCCTCTCGGATTGGGCATGATCTGCGAAAAGCTGGTGCCGGCAATATGCATTTGCGCCAGCATCGCGCCCATCGCTGCGCATTGGGCAAGGTTAGGCGTGGTGGTGGATTTTCCGCTCAAACGACTGACGATGCAGGCTGGTTTGTCATTCAATATGCCCAAAAACTGATTGCGCCGGTTTGCCATGGGTGCCGGGCAGGGGATGCCGTGACGTGCCAGATGCGCCATCAGATTTAGATAGAAAGGCAGTTCTGAGGTGGTCAGTTTTTCAAACAAGGTCAACACGAAGCGACCATTGCTGGTGGTGACGAAGTAATTGGTGTTTTCGATGCCGGATGCGATGCCTTGCAGGTCCAGCAGTTGACCCAGTGAATAATCGCTCAGCCAGGCAGTGAGTTCGGCTTCAGTAACAGTAGTATAAACAGACATAGATAAATTTTCGCGGCGATTCATGGTCTCCCTCGCGCCCTGAGTTAACCGGGTTTGGACTCATTTACTTATTCGCCCTTGTACGGGGGCGGAATGCAAAGCGTGCCATTGAGGGAGAAAGAAGTAAAACGGAGAGGCTAAGTCGTACTCGCCATCAGAAACGTTTAATAACCCATTGAGGTGCACGGAATCCGCTGTCTAGACTTTCCTGACGGGCGAATTTGCCATCACCTTTACTATCGATGAGATAGTAAGGTGCGCCTATCTTGGGGGTTACCTTGATCATATAAACTTTACCGCCCGAGCGATATTCTTCCACGGTCGTTTCCGGTTGCTTGATGATGGTGATTTCCGGTTCGTCTGCCGCGTCTGATTCGGCGGTGAATGCGGGCGGTGGAGGCAGCGGTTCCAGATTGGCGGGTACAGGCTGTTGGGCGGCGAATGAGGCCAAGGGGAAAATGCCGAGCACTAACAAGGTTAAGATGCGCATGAAAGCAGTCTCTGTTGATTGGAATATGGGTATTTTAGCCGATTTATAGGTAGAGCTGACGTTCCCGTTCTTCTTCGGTCGGCTCGAATCCGGAAGTTTCATAGTGTTTGAAGATGGCGCTGACTATTTCTTCTGGATTATCAATGAGTTGTATAAGATTCATGTCGTCTGGACTAATGACTTTTTCTTCCAGCAGCGCGCTTCTGAACCAGTCCACCATGCCGCCCCAGAATGCTTTCCCGACCAGAATGATGGGCATGCGGCGCGTCTTGCCGGTTTGGACCAGCGTCAGGGCTTCCATCAGTTCGTCCAGTGTGCCGAATCCGCCCGGCATGACCACATAGGCGTGGGCGAATTTGACGAACATCACCTTGCGGGCGAAAAAATGCTGAAAAGTCTGGCTGATATTCTGATAGGGATTGTTGGATTGCTCATGTGGCAACTGGATGTTCAGGCCGACGCTGGGGGATTTACCGTAAAAAGCACCTTTATTGGCCGCTTCCATGATGCCGGGGCCGCCGCCTGAAATCACCGAAAATCCGGCGTCTGACAGCAGGCGGGCAATTTCTTCGGCCAATTTGTAATAAGTCTGATCAGGTTTGGTGCGTGCGCTACCGAAGATGCTCACCGCCGGATGGATGTGTGCGAGACGGTCGGTGGCGGAAACAAATTCTGACATAATGCCGAATACGCGCCACGCCTCCTTGGCATCCCAGGCTTCAGGAACATCGGATGTGGGTAATTTTGGCCTGGAAATCATGTCTGCACCTTAAAATAATCGAAAAATGACAACGAACAGCGATACTAAAACTTTGCTACTGGTGGACGGTTCGTCCTTCCTTTACCGCGCATTTCATGCCGTGCCCGATATGCGCAACTCGGATGGCTTTCCGACTAATGCGATCTACGGTGTGCTCAATATGTTGCGCCGCTTGCGTCTGGATTACCCGGCGGATTATAGCCTGTGCGTATTTGACGCAAAAGGAAAAACCTTCCGTGATGACTGGTATCCGCAATATAAAGCGAATCGCCCTTCTATGCCGTCCGATCTAGCGCTGCAAATAGAGCCGCTGCATCAGTTAATCGCCGCCACCGGGTGGAAAATCTCCATGGTGGAAGGCGTCGAGGCGGACGATGTGATCGGCACCATGGCAAAGCAAGCCGAGAAAGAAGGCGTGCGCTGCATTATCGCGACAGGCGACAAGGATCTGGCGCAACTGGTGAATGAGCATGTAACGCTGATCAACACCATGAGCAACGAGACGCTGGACATCGCCGGGGTGAATGCAAAATTTGGCATACCGCCGGAGTTGATCATCGATTATCTGACGCTGACCGGGGATGCGGTCGATAACGTACCCGGCGTGGAAAAAGTGGGGCCGAAGACGGCGGTGAAATGGCTGTTGCAGCACGGCACGCTGGATAAATTGATGCAAAACGCCGATACCATAGGCGGGGTGGTGGGGGCGAATTTACGTAACGCACTCGACTGGTTGCCGCAGGCGCGCCGACTGATTACCGTTAAATGCGATGTGCCCGATTTACCTGCTTGCCGCGATCTGGTAGCCCCACCTCAAGACAGGGAAACGCTGGCGCGACTGTATGAACAGATGAATTTCAGGACTTGGCTGCGTGAACTGGCCGCAGCCCCCGTTGCTTCGGTAAAAGTTGACGTGCCGCAATCCGTGACGCCGTCAGCGAGCAGTGACCTGCCGGTTGCGGAAGCCGTAGTCGAAGGTGAGGCTGCCCGTACCGATGGCGCGCATTACAAGACAATTTTAACCGATGCGCAATTATCTGATTTAATTGAAAAATTACTATCCGCTGAACTGGTTTGCGTCGATACCGAAACCACTGGCTTAGATGTAATGGACGCGCAGTTGGTCGGTATCTCTTTTGCGATGCAGGCGCACGAGGCGTTCTATCTGCCGCTGGCGCACATCTACCCCGGCGCGCCGGATCAGTTGGATCGCGAGCAAACTGTGCTGAAGCTCAAACCCTGGCTAGAGAGTGAATCGCACAAGAAGCTGGGGCAGAACCTCAAATACGACAAACACATCTTTGCCAATCACGGCATTTCGCTTGCCGGAATTCACGACGACACGCTGTTGCAATCCTACGTGCTGGAGAGTCACAAGACGCACGACATGGATAGTTTGGCGATGCGCCATCTGCAGGTAAAAACCATCAGCTACGCGGAGGTGGCGGGCAAGGGGGCGAAACAGATTTGCTTCGATCAGGTCGATCTGGATATCGCGACCCACTATTCCGCTGAAGACGCCGACATCACGATGCAATTGCATCAGGCACTCAGTCCGCAAATCGAGAAGGAATCCGGTTTGCTGCATGTGTATCGCGATATTGAGTTACCCGCTATGCATGTGCTCTACACGATGGAGCGCAACGGGGTATTGCTTGACAGTAATTTGCTGCATGTGCAGAGCCACGAGCTGGGCACTAAGCTGATCGAACTCGAAGCACGCGCTCATGAGGCGGCTGATCAGCCTTTTAATTTAAACTCGCCCAAGCAGATACAGGAGATTTTATTTGGTAAATTGGGTTTGCCCGTGGTGAAAAAAACGCCAAGCGGCGCTCCGTCGACCGATGAAGAGGTGTTGCAGGAGCTGGCGCTCGATTATCCGCTGCCGAAAATCCTGCTGGATTATCGCGGTATGGCGAAACTCAAATCCACCTATACCGATAAATTGCCGAAAATGGTCAATCGCCGCACCGGCCGCGTGCACACCAGTTATTCACAGGCGGTCGCGGTGACCGGCCGTCTGGCGTCCAGCGATCCCAATCTGCAAAATATCCCGATTCGCAGTGCCGAGGGGCGACGCATACGTGAAGCTTTTATCGCTGCACCTGGTAGTTGCATCGTTGCGGCGGATTATTCGCAGATCGAATTGCGCATCATGGCGCACTTGTCCGGTGATGCAGGCCTGCTGACGGCATTTGCCAACAACGAAGACGTGCACAGGGCGACGGCGGCGGAAATCTTTATGACGACGCCAGTTGACGTGACTTCCGAGCAGCGCCGTTACGCCAAAGTGATTAATTTCGGTCTGATCTACGGTATGTCGGCTTTTGGTCTGGCCAAACAGTTAGGCATAGAGCGCGGTGCTGCGCAAAGCTATATCGCCCGTTACTTTGCCCGCTATCCCGGGGTGCGCGACTATATGGAGAGCACGCGTGAGCAGGCTAAACAGCAAGGTTATGTCGAGACGGTGTTTGGGCGTCGTCTTTGGTTGCCGGAAATCAACAGCAGCAACGGCATGAAACGGCAGGGGGCGGAACGCGCGGCGATCAATGCACCGATGCAGGGTACAGCGGCTGATTTGATTAAGCTGGCGATGGTGGCCGTGCAGAAATGGCTGGAGACTGAAAAGTTACAGACCCGTTTGATTATGCAGGTGCACGATGAACTGGTGCTGGAAGTGCCGAATGACGAGTTGGTGCTGGTTAAAGAAACCCTGCCCGGTCTGATGTGCAACGTCGCGGTACTCAACGTCCCGCTGCTGGTCGAAGTGGGGCAAGGCAAAAACTGGGACGAGGCGCACTAATACTTGATGTTGTCATTCCCGCGCAGGCGGGAATCCAGTCAAAAACGAAATCGTCGGTGGCAGACCGACAACTGGTTGCTTTCTTTTGCGTCGCCAAAAGAAAGTAACCAAAGAAAAAGCGACCCCGGTTTGCCGTGCGGCCAGCTTGTAAATATGCTGGCCGCATTCCCTCTATAGTCCACAAACAAGCGGGGCTGCGCAACTCGACCTCGTTGTCGCTCGGGACTCGAACAGTGCTCGCCCAACTACACCGCTTGTTTTCGACTATCTTCGGCGGCGCACAGGGGTGGTGGCGCTTATAGTTTTGCCTCCTGCATCAATTCGGTAATGGTTTTCTCCAAAGCATGAGCCAGTCGGCCTAATGTCAAGATTGCAACGTTGTTGTCTCCACGCTCCACTCGACCGACATAGCTGCGATCAACTTCAGCCAATAGAGCCAACTTTTCCTGGGAAATTTCTTTGGAAAGACGAATGTAACTTGGAAGGCACGGCAATAATGATCGATGCCAAAAGCGCTGCCTTTACGCCAGAGGACAAATCCGACAAGTGCGTTGCGATCCTAAATTTCGCGGGTGGCGGTCTCAAAGTCACATCCAAAGATTGTGATGGGTATTGTGGAATGAATGCCGAAGGTTCAATGGATGGTGCTTATCGGAAAAAACTGCCAAGAAAATAAGTCTGAAACGCTTTGTGATGTAATTTTTTAGGTGCGGCTCATATCTCCTTGTGCGTCTAAGGTGTACGTGTGCCAACTAATACGCCGCGATTAGGAGCGCGACGAGTTGCGCAATTTGTTGGTGTAAGGCGCGCGGTCAGCGCCCTCTGGTCTGGCTGATGACGTATACTTTGCTTTGCTTTGCTTTGCTTCGCTTCGCTACGTTCCAGCATCAACCCTGTTGTTTAGAGGAAAAAAATGAGTGCTATCGCCGAAAAAATTCACCTGATCGAACAACTCTCGACCAGTTCCGCCGCGACCAGTCAATTGCTCGACAAGGTTATCGACTTCCTAGTCGAAAAAGATCGCAAGAAACTCGCCAATTTTCGAGAAAAACTCAACTCTTTGGAGCTGCAATATGGCATGACCACGGCTGAGTTTCAAAGGCGATTTGATTCTGGTGAGCTTGGTGATGAACCTCAGTGGTTTGATTGGGATGGGTTTTCGACCCTTGCCGTTAGTCTCTCTACCAAGCTAACAGCAGCGGAGGCCGCGCGTGGATGATGTATTGGGATGTTATTACATTCGCCTGCACAATAAATTTGTAAGTAATTGAATAGTTATGATTTTACTTGGCCCCGTTCGATACATATCCCCACCATCTTGCAATTCCTGATCGCCTGTAGTTTCGCGACGCTCACCTTGACCCAGGGGGCGTTGAAGTCTTTCAGGATGATCTGCGCGATGTGTTCGGCCAGCGTTTCCACTAGAGAAAAATGCCCCTCGCTCAATACGGTCTGAATGTGTGCGGCGACGGTGGCGTAATCGAGCGCATCGTTGATGTCATCGCTATAGCAGGCGCGGCTGTTGGGTAGCGCGATATCTAGGTCCAGTTGCAAGGTCTGCGGCACGCGCTTTTCACGTTCGTAGATGCCGATTAACGTGGTGACTTTGAGCTCGCGTATAAAAATATAGTCCATGAATTTTCGCTGTTTGGTGGTTGGGCGGTGATTCGCGTAGAATTCGCATCTACTGAATTCTAAGGTATTCCCGATGCTACCCCTAATTTTTGTTGTGGCCGCCTATTTGCTGGGTTCGATTTCTTTCGCCGTGGTGACCAGTCGCGCCTTCGGTATCGCCGATCCGCGTACCTATGGTTCTGGTAACCCGGGGGCGACTAATGTGCTGCGCAGCGGAAAAAAATCAGCTGCAGCCTTGACGTTATTGGGCGATGCAGCCAAAGGCTGGGTCGCAGTCGCACTGGCGATGCATTTTGCTACGCCAGATTCCCGAGGCATATTATTGATTGCAATGGTTTTTTTGGCGGTATTTTTGGGGCACTTGTTTCCGGTTTTTTTGAAATTTAAGGGCGGTAAAGGTGTGGCTACGGCGTTGGGTGTGTTGCTGGCGCTGAACGGTTGGCTGGGATTGGCAGCGCTGGTGACCTGGCTGGTGATTGCGTTGGTATTTCGTCTGTCTTCACTGGCGGCACTTATGGCGGCGGTGGGTGCCCCGGTTTATGCTTATGCGTTGGGCCTGCCGCGCGAGTGGGTGTTAGCTTGTGTCGTCATGACCTTGCTGCTGATCTGGCGACACAAGAGCAATATTCAAAATTTGCTGTCAGGTAAAGAGAGCAGGATTGGGAAGAAAGCGGCGTAAACGTCTGTTACGCCAGTACCAGTTCTTCCAGATTCCAGCGCGGCTTAACGTTGAATCGATAATCTTTATCACCTTGTTGCTGCGCCAGTCTTAACGCACCGGCAAAGGCGATCATCGCGCCGTTGTCGGTACAAAATTCCAGATCGGGATAAAACACGCGGCCTCCGCGTTTGCCGATCTCGGTCGTCAATCGACTGCGCAACATTTGATTCGCCCCAACGCCACCCGCTACCACCAGTTGCGATAATCCTGTTTTTGTCAATGCGGCGCGCGCCTTGTGAGTAAGCACATCAACAATCGCTTCCTGCGTCGCATAAGCGATATCTGCACGGGTTTGTTCATTGAGTTCACTTTGTCTGACTAAGGTCAGCACCGCTGTCTTCAATCCGCTGAAACTGAAATCAAGATCGCCGCTGTGCATCATCGGGCGAGGCAACTTGTAGATGCCGGGACGACCTGAACTAGCCAGTTTAGCCAGCGCCGGTCCGCCGGGATAGGCTAATCCCAGTAGTTTTGCGCTCTTGTCGAAGGCTTCGCCTGCCGCATCATCCACCGATTCGCCGAGCAACTCATATTTACCGACGCCATCGACGCGCATCAGTTGTGTGTGGCCGCCTGATACTAATAAGGCAACGAAGGGAAATTCGGGTGCGGGATCGGAGAGCAGCGGGGAAAGTAGGTGGCCTTCCAGATGATGTATACCTATAGTCGGGATGTCGAGTGCATAAGCTAATGAATTCGCCACGCTGGCACCCACTAATAATGCGCCCCCCAGTCCTGGGCCCTGGGTGTAGGCAATCGCGCTGATCTGATCAAAAGATATGTCGGCTTCCTTCATTATCTGACGTATCAGCGGGATAACGCGCTGTACGTGATCGCGGGAGGCGAGTTCAGGAACGACGCCTCCGTATTCGCTGTGCATCGCAATCTGCGTATGCAGTGCGTGAGCGAGCAATCCGCGTCCCATTTGATAGAGGGCGACGCCCGTTTCGTCGCAGGAAGATTCAATTCCGAGTGTAATCAATGACATTAGCGCCTTTCAGTGTGGGCGCTATTGTAATTAAAAACGCGACCAAACAGTTTGTTCGGAAGTTATTTCATTAATATTACCGAAAAGAGTTGACTGAGTTTTTTTAACCCCTATAATGCGCACCTCTTCACCGGAACAGTGGTTGAAACGAAGCGGGTCTGGTAACGGAAAGCGCTTAAAAATCAGAGGGTTGATTGAGTTTCAGCGATGTTTTGGCGGCAGAAACGGATTTAAAATGAAGTGTAAAATTAAAGTTGACAGTCGTTTAAAAGTCTCTATAATGCGCACCTCTTCGCTGACACAGCGAACGCTCTTTAAAAACATAAATTAAACAATTGACGAGTGTAGGTACTTGATTTTTGGTAGTTATCGGCTTCTTAGGGAGCTTAAAAAGATAACGACTTTAAAATATAGTAGTACCTTACACAAAGTC